>JAEEGF011523663.1_pt1 | contig 155981 bp, 125 predicted proteins | sample 9134171 | NCBI WGS metagenome assembly JAEEGF01 (sample SAMN16246542, study PRJNA631951) | gut metagenome | biome: gut microbiome; feature: rumen; material: AP-attached | host: Bos | place: Iran: Karaj | collected 2018-10 | reverse complement strand
CCCAAATTAATGTCATCTTTAAGAAATCAACCTGTCGAAATTATGAAACATTTCTTTAATCACTTCTTTGTAGCAATAGGTGCTTGTGCATCTGTTTTAACTATGATTTCTTTTTTCTTTAATATTGAATGGACGAATTACCCTTGTTGGACATGGTTTTTTATCATAACAATATTGGTGGTATGTTTTTTTTATGCATACACTCAGGTTTATAGAAAAAAAAATATTATTATCCCAATAACGCAACATTTTAGCTTGACGATAAAAGAAGGTGATCTTTTTAAACAAAAAGGGATTATTGTTATTCCTATCAATAATTATTTTGACACACATGTTGGTAATAATATCATAAAACAAAAATCAGTCCCTGGACAGTTTATTATTAGTCATTATCAAGATAATGTTCGTAACCTTGATAATAAAATTGCTCATTCTTTGAATGAACAAGGCATAAAAGGTGAGATGGCTGATATTCCAAGGAATGGAAAAAACCAAAAATATCCTCTTGGCACATGTGCAGATGTAGTTGAAGATGGTAACCATTATGTTTGGGTCGTGTCTACCGAATATGATGAAAATGACAATCTTGTTCTTTCTCGAAAAGATCTTTCAATTGTTCTATATGGTCTATTTAATCATCTTGAATCGATTCAAGATAACAAAACCATTCATATGCCAGTAATTGGAGCTGGCTTTACTCGCCTTGATAGGAGTCCAGAACGAATCCTTCACTACATCATAGATTATTTCGATTTTTCATTGTCTGATAAGAAATTTTATGGAAATGTTCAGATTGTTATCCGATCATTAGAAGGAATAAACCTTAATAGAATTGAGAATATTTTCAACAAAAGACAGGAATAATAACGAATAGGGTGAATCTATTTTCAGTACTTAAATATATTCATTTCATCAAGTTAATTATTTCATAAAACATACAATTATGGACCGAATCGTAATATCAGTAACATCTCTTTGTAAAGAAAATTGGATGGTTATTTACCATTTTATTAGAAGCATCCTGAATGACAATAATCTATATTCAAAAATATTGGTGTCCGCTAAAACTTTTTATGGTTAAAGAAATGACTTTCAATCGCTGATTATTTGCGCTATCAAGTTGTCTTTTTCAAAAGTAAGCCCCTAATCACTTGTTATTCTGCAAATTCCATCGGCTGTCCGCTAAAACGCACCCATAAAAGCAAGATGGGTATCCCAATATTTGCTTCTGGAAGCCTTTTACGGCTGACTATGGAATAAAATGGTTCAATTATATGGCTTTATTTCGTTATCAGGAACTGCTGTCCGCTAAAAAAGAAGGATATGAAGTATGGAAGGGGCTTACTTTTTTAATAATGTGTCCACAATGCCTATTTATCGGCACTGCAGACACATACTTTATCGATTTTCGACTTTTAGTGGACACCAATAATTCAAAAATCAATGCTTTTGCTGAATTCCTGGTATTTGCGCACATACTTGCGCACTATGTTGTGGGATAGGTGAAAGGCACTCGATATGCCTTTTTTCCCTTCCCCATTGCGTAGCATCGCAATAAAATCTTCTAATTTATCATTGATTTCGTTGTTTTGTGGTTACCACCAGTCAGGATAGGTAGCGCAAAACTACAAAAAGCCCCTGAAAAACGTCAGCTTTTTAGGGGTCATTTTTATTTCGGCACGAAGGGGTCTACACAACTCGCCCACGGGTGTCAAACGCACGCGGCTTTTCCAACATCTATCTGTATAAAACATTTGCATCCACATCATAATCACAAGCTTTTAATTCTTGTACTAATTTCTCTTTCCAATTCTCGCTTATCTTATTATATATAATTCCACTCAAATCGCTTGGTTCTTCTATTCCATCTTCTCGCAATATGAATACATGAGAACGAGAAAGCCGAGCCATGAAATACCCCATCTCAAAAACCACGTTTTGCCTTGCCCTGTATCTGTTCTCTGTTTCATTTAATGATTTCAATCTACCCAAATCATCGGCTGTTAGTAATATAATGGCAAAACCAACATCGTTACCATTAGCTTCAAACTTTTCAATAATAGTTTTCCCTAGATTTGCTTGCTCATGAAGCACAATTGGCTTTAACTTCAGTTTATAAAGAGTATTGCACACTTCTGTTTTAATTTCAGTATTATGGCCATGAACAATGAAAACTTTTCGGCCACTTATCTTTATTGCATTATCGTTCAAATATTTCTCAAAACGGATTACATTATCATTTATTTTGTTTCTGCATTCAACCTCATACGGCTTTTCAGCATTTTCGTCTGTTTTCTTTAAATCTGCTTCCAACTTTCCTTTGTCTATCAACCCTGTAGCTCCTTTGGCATAACTATCTGACAGCAAAGCTGTATATCTTGTGACACAAAAAATGGGTACTCTATGGGACCATTCTTTCATTTGAGGTATAACAAATTCTCTGATTTTTTCCGTCAAAAGATTGCCAGCTTGATAATTATCATGATGCTTAAGATCACAAAGTATCAAAGCAAGATTCTTATAGTTCTCTTTTATTTGTTTAAGGACAAAGTCATCAGTAACTTTATTGCGCATGGCTTTTGTCAATTTACCGTGGTCTTTCGGTAAAACAGCAATAAAATCCATACTTCTTGCCCATTTTTTTAGCAGCTCAAAATCTTCTGGGCTGTCTTCAATAATCAATACTTTCTTTTTCATTTGTTTTATAGTTTTAAAAGTTTATAATTACATAAAAATTGTTTTCATCATTGAATCCATAATCACAAGAATACTGAACACTCTTGTTCTCACACAAATAATTAATAACACCTTGCAAGGTGGTTAAAGTTGTTGAACTATATTCCTCACATTGCATCTGTTTTATATACTCTTTTCTCTTCTCAAATTTCCTGGCTTCTTCTGCCCTTTCTTCGACCGTGAAATAATGATTTCGTCTCTCATCTTTTATCATTATTGATGATTCGGAAATAGTAATATAGACATATTTAATCTCATGATCACCTCTATGTCCTCCTTTCTTATTCTCAGGACATAATGAATTATTAATACACTGAGCTATTATTGTTCGCAACAAATGCTTATTCATTCTAGTGTCAATTTTTGACAATAACTCGCTCTGCTCACTCTGAATAAAATTCTCTAATGGTGAATTGTTAATAAAAATACTATTTTTTTCTCCATTTGGATTCCAATGATTTTTATTATCTTGGCTCTCTTTCCAACGAGTTCTTAACAATGAAGACAAAATAGTAATATAGTTTTTATTAAATACCAGACCAATTATCCCAGCATGGCTCTCTTTGTTCTTATTCTTTTCATCCGATTTATCAACATAAATAATCGACTCATCTTCAATTTGTTTGAGACAATGTTTATCTGGTTCTTTTTCAGAAATATTTCTTTCAATATTTGAATAAAAGAAACTAATCGTTTCGTTAGCCAAGAAAAACCATGTGTTTGACAGTTTTTCGACCACAGAACTATCCAATTTTTCAAACTCATCCATTTCATTGTATACATTTTTGAAGACATGAGATGAATTTGCATATATTTTATCAAACTTTCTAGATGCCCAAAACTGTCTCTCCCATATATCAAAAACCTTTTCATTAATAAGGTATTTTAGTACATAATCGTTTATTTCATTCTTAAGTAGCAACAATAGTCTTCCTGATTCTTGAAAACGAATCCTAAAATCCCTTTCACGAAGTTTAGTTCGATTATCATACAAAAACGTTATGGATGCCACTATCGTATTATCACCTAATCTATTTGACGAAAACTTATTAGGATAATTCTCGGCAAGATAATTAAGTCCTGAAATAATAAAGAAACCCGCACGATGAGAGTCAAGTTCTTTCCGCTCACCATACTTAATTCTTAAATCAGAAACAGAAAAAAGAGGGAATTTCATCATCCTCTTCTGTGAATACACTTTATTTGTGATATATTTTTCTTTAAGTTCCCTTGGATCATAGTTGGTATTCCAAACATTATCCTTACCTTCTCCAGAAAAAACACCATCATCATAGTATTTGGCTGGGATATATGAAGAAATTGGATACAAAAAATAACCCTCTGAGTCTTTTTTGTCTTGTTTCATGATCCAGAACGCCTTTTCTGCACCCATAATATTTGAGAAAACCTCCATAAGTGCCCTTGTGTCCGTTTCGATGTTTTTCTTGTTTTTTTTCAACAGTAATAATTTTTTTTCAGCATAAGCAACATATAGCAGTTTTTCTATATAATCTATTCCATCTCCGTTTGATAAATAGGGAACGAAAGAAGAATAATAATATTCTTTTTTTACGGTTTCGATAAAAGTATCTTTTTTTGAATCAATTCCTTCTTTAAACAATTTAAACTCTTTTAAATTCCCTTTATCATCAAAAAACAAATCATGATACGTTTTGTCCTCGGCTAAATCTTTTTCGAAGTTTCTGAGAGTCTTGCGAATTATTGTTGTATTATCATAAAACAGCCATACAAGAAAACTATTGTATTCTTGTTGAAACCGTTTCTTGTTTTTTAGTTCATTAAGGAAAGAGTTTTTAATATTATTGCATCTATGGGAATAATCCAAGTTAAAGTAACAGAACAAATCATTAACATCACCTTTATGTGCTCTCAAAGAACTATTACGATTATCGTTACTCTCTATTGTATTAAGCGAAAGCAGTGTTTTGCTTATCACAATATTGTCGAAAGACCGCATTTCGATCCCCTGTCTAAGAAGTTCACCCAAAAAAGTAGACTTAGCATCATCTTCAACAATAGAATTCTTAATAAAAAATTGTACATCTTGACTGAAGTCTTGAATTATTTCCTCCTCATTTAATTTAGTCAGGTCACTTATTAATTCTTTTCTCAAACCATTCAATTTTGCAATATCATTTAATAGATCTTCTTCTGAAAAGTATGTACTATTAAAGAGATTTTCTTGTGGTTGACGTGTACGTTGTGAAATACTATTCTTAAGATCAGTTACGTGCTTATCAATTATCTGCAGATGGCTATTAATGGAGTATCTTTCTCTTTCTAAATTACAAATAACCTTACCCAATACCCTCCAAACACCAATGATTACTTCTTTTCTCACCAGAGCGTTCGATTTCAAAAAAGACAATGATTTTAAGATAGACTTGATTAGTTTTAAATCTTCATATACAAAATCATTCTGCAGATTATCTGCCCTAGATATTATCACTTTTAGCTCATCCAGTAGTTTTTCATGAGCATATTTCCTAAATGCGATATATTTGGATAATGGCGGTGATGAAATCACTTTTAAAAAGGAAATACTTTTGTCGAATTCCAGCCTACTCCGAAATACAGCATTCAATTTATCGAGTATGTCACCTTGGCCTGTTATACATTTTAAAGTAAACCAATCATTTAATTTTTTATTAATTTGGGATTTTGGGTGCCAGCTTTGAATGGGAATCAATCTATTTTGAGCCAACTGACTGAAAACGCCATTTAGTTCTTTCTCCATTTCAGAATAGATCTTAGTGAAATCATATGTTTCTGCGGGAAATGATTGAACAATTTCGGCTACACGATAATATATTTCATGTGTTATTATCAATCGGATAAAACCTCGCTTAGAGCAGCGCTTACTATCTTTCTCGTTTTTTTTGACAATAAATAACTTTTCTCGATTCTTAATAATTGAACTATTGCAACTGTCCAAAACAGTTCTCGCAGCCAATTTTCTGTAATAACCATCCAACTTGCATAATTCACAGTCGTATTCCCCTTCTTTACTGCCGGGATAATGCAAATTGACAAATGAGAATATATTATCTTTGACATCATTCTTTATTTCCAGATTTTTGGCATAAGACAATCGATTGATTACTGTAATAATTGAAGTAAAACCGATAGATGTATCTTCTAAAATTGAAAACAAATAACTCTTTGATCTATGGAATGTCTCACCAGATAGAAAAGCCTGATCAACATAATGAAACTTCACATTATTTTTCGGGAAATTTTTCAAATAGGATAGTTTGTGAATCATGTTATTTCTCCAATTATTCACATCCAAGTATATTACTAGTGCATTCCCATTAAATATAGTATCCTTAATTTTAAAAATAAAATCGGATTCTCTCTCAACATTTGGTGTAATGATTATATTGTTATTGTCATTGTTAAAAACCTTATTTTTTTTTACTTCGGCTAACCAATTGTTTAGGTTATTGTTATCCCTTTTCACAAATCTTTCTGTATCAATATAATATTTATGATGACAGTTCAACACTTCAATATGTCCTTTGTAAATGTCATCTTTCAAATCATAGATTCTATTGAGTTCTACATCATGATTTTCTTCATTCATCTCTGATACCGCAATCCGAGGAAATCCCATTAAGTTTTGTGAATTAATTGAGGAGTTCTCTGTATAATTCACATATTTTTCCTTCCACCAATTCTCTGGGAATGATAATTCATTGTTCAATCTTCTGACCCAATTTGAATTATCATATTCAGTACTTGGTGCTTCTGCAACTTGAACCGTGAAATGTATTGCTTTTGCATTCGTGTACCCCGTTCGAATAATACGTTCAGACAAATCTATGTTTTTCCACCTTTGACATTTTTCCTGAAACGAGACTCCTTCTAGATAGGAGTCCCTAACCACTACAACACAGTGGTTATAAATAAAGCTTTCGTCCTTTAAAGGATTCTTTTTCCCATACGATTGTTTAAAAAAGGAAATTATCTTGTCGTTTGTTGATAGGGTGGCTCCTATTGGAACAATGGTAACAAACAAGAAATCCGTTGGATTATTAATAATATCTATTTTGGTATTTTCTCCTTTATGTTTAATATCAATGTCAAAATCAAAAAAGGAATCATTTGAGAATGTGTCTTTCCCTTCAAAAAAAATGGTAAGAAATATATCCGTAATAAGTGATGCATTTTTAAGCTGGGAATTTAATTGTAACGACTTTTCGATGGATTTTATTAATACCTCTGAATAATGATTATATCCAATGAGAAGCAATTTTTTATTATGTAGTTTTTTAGAAATGATTTCGTTATAGATATTATGTGCAATCAAATAAGCAAATCTGTCTGTAAAAAAATTATTCTGAAACATCAAGTCTGCTTCATAATAATTTCTTACAATTATTTTATTGCCTATATAAGTATTATCATGGCACACCAAAAAGCCAAGGTTGTTTGGATTAATATTTCTCTTCAGCAATCTGTTTAGAAATGCCTCAAATAATGACAATCGGTTATCTTTATCAGTCCTTATCAAAACATCGTATGGTAGTACAATTCTTCTTGCCTGATCTTTAGTGTCGTTGCCGATTTTTCCTATCAATATATTAGAATCCCATTCTATTCGTGAAAAATCATTTTTATCTTGGAAGAAAAAATAATTATAGTTAAATCTTTGAGATTCTTGATTAATATAATATAGGTCTTCTTTCGTTTCACCCCAAATAATCAAAGAATACAAATTTAAACTATAAACAATAATAGCAAAGTCTTTACTCCATACTGGATTGGAACCTTTATCAATGATTAGTTCATTTAATACATCATAAAGCCTTCCTATAAAACGATCTGTAGCGTTGACCAAAATAAGACGTCCAATTTTTACTTTTGAATTTAGTTGGATAAACGAAACCAATTTAAAAAACAAATTATAATCCAATTCTTTCCCCTCAAGATTCCAAACTGTACCATCAGAATGCTTGATTTCTTCAATAATATTCGAACCGACCTTCCTGATTCTTTCAATTTGTATATTCTTACTGGTACTATTTGATATAAAAGCAAAATCTATATCTATTCTGTTCCTAACTGTCCAAGAGAATGTTGTGTTTCTTATGTTTGCAGTATTAAAAGAACTGTTTGTCAATATGGAATCTCGCTGAAAAGGGAATACCTTATTGTTTTCAATAGACACAATCGGTAAAACGACCCTATAATGAGTGCCATTTGCAAAATCAGATTCCTCTTCCGGTCCAAGCATTATCTTTTCATCGATTAACATGGTTTGTAAACGTGTCTTTTTGCAACCATCCGAACAGTGAAAATTACTTTCCACGCTAAAGAATCCTTTATGTTCAACAATCGTTTTGACAAATGTTTTTATCCCTAACCCTGCGGCGTATCTCATTTCAAGACGAGTAAGTCCCTTGGTAACTATGTCATCTTTGTCAAAAAATGAGCGCAAAGACAAAGAAAAGCTGTCATTTATAGCATCTTCGTATGGCTTGGTTCTTAAATAGTTACCAAATGTGTCAATAATACCTGTATCACAATGATCGAAAAGCCCAATTCTTAAGAATCGAACAGTATCATTAATTATATCAAAGTTAGGTATTACTTTTTGATATTCTTCCGTGATATTGAATTTCTTGTCAAACACACAATATAATAGACCCATTTTTCCTCCATGGAAAATGATGTTTTGCACAAGTTCAACAATGCTGTCCTTATATATCTGTAGTGTATTTCTAATTCCGTTAATTTCACCCAAATTAATATCCTTCAATTCCTCTCCGAATGAATTGAAATAACCAATCTGAAACCATTGTTCAAAAAGAGAATTCGTTGAGTCAAAAATTGAACTCAATTTTGACCACTTTGATTTAAGTGATTTATTACTCTTCCAATCCTGTTTTGTTTTTTCTATTGATTCTTTAATAAACCTTAATTCTAATGAATTTCCTTTTTCATTTGTTCCGAATATGGTCTTGTAATTGTTTTCTGTAATTTTTATCAAAGGTAAAAACCTTCTACTGGAATTGCCAATATAACCACTCTCTCCATCTCCAGCAAATCGTGCAACTTTAAAAACCCTGAATTCGCCAGTTTTTTTATCCAAATCTTTTGCATTAATAAAATAAAGGCTATTTTTACCTAGTTTTGGTGTCGGTTTTTCAATAAGATAAAAGAAATCGCTACATCTAAATCTATAACTCTGCTGTTTTTTAATATCAAGTTCACCTATATCTATTCCCAACATTATTGAATCACCAAATTCTTGCTGTAATAGAATAAATGGTACTAATTCTGTAAAGTCTTCAGAGTCATCTGATTTGTGGTAAATAATACTAAAGCACGTCGTTTCACCTAGTAAAACCACCTTTTCATATTCTATCACATCCCCATACAATGAATAGACATCCTTGGCTGTTACTTCTGACAATCCTACATTAATACGTAGCTGTGCAATAGTATTAATCTCACGAAATTTATGTTGTCTATACTCAATGTCTTTCTTCTGTACAATGCTTTTAATGAATCTATAAATGATGCCCCAGTTTTCACGGCTCAATTTTGTTAAAGCTATAATTATTCTATCCATTGTGATAAACTATTTGATTTGTTTATGTTCCTTATTTGCTTCTTTTACACTTATTTCACCAAAATACTTTTTCTCCATTTACGTTATCCCCTTCGGGCCGTCGTTCTAAACTTTCTGCTCTCGCTTACTCGCAGACTTGTCTTTACGTTCTGACTATGTTACGTCTACCTACTCTCTTGACCTTTGCAGGTCAAGTCTGCTCACGCTCGGCAAAATCGATGCGAGCATCACTCATATCTCGCTCACTCACAGCCTTATCTATATATCCGAACGAGTTCAGTACTACCTTGCCATCGTAAATCAAGTTCATATCACCCGTTCTTATCATCATTGTCTTTGTCACATTTTGATAATTTATGGCTTAGATTCAAAATATGTTATTCGGGGGTAAATATACTAAAAAACAACGAATTGACAAATAAATCATTAAAGAATTGTAAATGATAATGCAAAATTTACCAAATAAAAATCTGTGTGGACCATTATATATCTAGAAAAACCACGTTATTTTGGCCCCTGATGGCAAGCAACGATGACCCCTTCGGACAAAATTTCATTGACCCTCTGCGGCAAAATGAAAATGACCCCTGTAAACGATTGCTGTTTCAGAGGCTTTTTAGGTTTTGTTTTTTATCTCAGCCTGTGGATTCTACAAAAACAGCATTTTTCATGACAGCAAATAACAATAGCATAATATACAATAATCACGACATTGGGAATACCACACTATTGAGCTTTTATTTGAATGCAAAATAACTTGTATATTATACATTGAAATTTGCTTTTTTACATTTGCAGCAATTAGTTTTAATATATTGACTTTCGAGTTAAGGGGACTTCTTTGTCTATTTTGAGAATACAAGGCTGAAACGCCTCGTAGGGCTGCTTTTCAACAACGAAGGCAGATTTGTGTCTTTATTTGTCAAACACAGACAATGGGTTACGGTAATATATTAACGGACCCTTATTAGGGCAGTAAATGTTAAATACATTATAAAAACCTTTTTTTGTTCATAAAATATTCTTATATTTAATAATTTGTCTATATATTTGCACAACTAAAAACCAAATTGCAATAATAATTGAGTATAAAGACAATTAACTTAAAAGCTGTAAACCACAAGTATGTAAAAAACTATTTATTATAATGCCATATTTATGATATAACTGTATTATTAGGGATTTTAAAACATGTTTTTACTTCATACCCACACAATAATAATTAATCACATCCTCACTTTTGCTGAATTTTTGATTTTTCGTTTTCGTTATAATTTTATAGTTAGTCATACACCTCGCACATAAAAGAATACGTTTCACTTGTTTTAGTAATTATAATTGTATTTTTGCAACCAAAAAATAATATATTAATAATATGGGCAAGTTAGCAGAGAGCTTAAGGAAATATTTTGAGGAGACACCTCAAGATATTCTTGACCGAGAATGGGATGAATTAAAGTCCTTCAATGAGATAGGACCCGATGCGACTGAATATATAGAACGTGTTCGGTCTTACTATGGGTCTGTAATACTGGATAGTAGTCAAAGTTCGCCTGTGTTTTGCTATCCACACGAATCATTCCAGACCGAGTATGAATACTATATGGCAGCATAATATTTATGGAAAACGCAGCATTTAGAATTGACTCCTACCATTTTGTGAAAGCATCATTGGATTTCAATATTTCTGACGATGCGATGCTGGATGTTGAGATTCATCCACATGGTGTGTACCATCAGCAAGATAGTCGCTATGTGCTTGACTTTGTTGTAAAGGTCGTATGTGAGGAAAGTCAGACAGAGGTAGTAAACGTGAACTGCCGTGCCGTATTTATCTTCAGGGAGCCTTTAAAGTTCGAAGAGATACCAGATTATTTTTATCCAAACAGCCTTGCTATAGTGTTCCCTTATGTGAGAGCATTTGTAAGCACTATCACATTGCAAGCTAACATTCATCCTGTCATGCTCCCCACGTTGAACTTGATGGGACTCACCGAGAAACTGCGCAACAATACAAGGAATGCGGAATGAGTATGCCATTCATCGCAGACATATATCAGACTCTTGAAGATCGTGGCAATTATGACGAGGTAGAACACCATGGTCCTTATTATTGTAGCCGGTATGACGAAAACGGAAACCTGAAGAATGGAATAAAAGAGCCTTGGCTTGGCGAAGGCTATTATTTTTGGGACACACGTATTAGTGATGCACAATGGTGGGGGGATCAAATCTACAGTAAGAAACTTAAAGGTTACGTGGTGTGTCACACAAAATATGACCAAAACTCGCCTCTATTGTTCGATATGGTTGGTTCTGTCGCTATGTTCGATGAGTTTGAGAGATGCGTTAAGATTGTAAAGGATTATAGGCAAATTAAACGAGTCAGTTTCCCAATTGTGCTTGAATACATGAAGAAAAACGAGGACTTTACATACAAAGCAATTCGTGTTTGGCCAGATCCAATAAAGAGCGTCTCAAACCCACAGATAGACGTGTTTTTTCCAGGTAAAACAGCTTCAATTGGAAGGATTGAGAAGATTCAAATTTGTTTCTTCGACAATACATTATTGGATCAGCCTTTTTCTATCGTAGAAAAGCATCCATTCACCGCAGAATATATAGTATAACATTTTTTGTATTGATAAAGTAACTTGTTTGTAATCTTTTTGCTTTTTATCTATGTCTTTATTCATTCTCCCATAAACTCTGTGTAATGCAGGTAGTTTGATAATCCGAACACATTTGCCCCCAATGGCGAGCGATGTTGACCCCTGTGACTAAGTATAAAAGACCCCCTGAAAGAATTTTCATTTCGGGGGTCTTTTATAGTTTTACCCTATCCTTACCAGCGGATTCAACAAAAATAGCAATTCACTTGACTGCATGCAAATAGCAATAGTATATTATACCAACATCAAAAAAATGGAAATACCACACTATTGGGCATTTTTAAATACAAAATAATAGTATTGTCCCGTTAAAAATGTAAATAGCCAGTAAAGGCACTCACATAATCTCTAACAATCTGAAAATGAGTAATGCCTTTGGAACACTTTGTTGTGAAAATTTGATGTTTCATTTCAAATCCGTTTACTCGTATTTTTTAGTGCAATGTGTTAATTTTAAACAAGTTACGATAACAATTCCAATTTTTAACAGGACACTAATGATTTGATATATTTTGCATTATCATTTACAACGCTTGGTTTGCTTGGTCCCCTTCGGGTTGATGCCGCGGCTTTTGCAATAGTTGTATAGTGTATCTTTGCGCCCTTTGAGTCCATTTGCTTTTGCAAATTCTTCATTCTTTTTTAATGTTTTCGTTGGGTCGTACCATTCATCTATGCTTTCATAAGTCAACTTTGTTCGGATGAGATTTTGCATTTGTTTGATGCTGATTCCATGTTCTTCACAATACACAGGGTCTATTTTGAATTTCGGCTTCTTCTTCAACGTCATTGTGTACTTTGCTTTTTTTGCATCTTTGCAAATGTTAATCAAACACTTATTGCTTAATACTCCGTCTTTGTTATCAAAATAAAATGTGCGGTCATATACTGCGTTGTATACTAATTCTTCAAGCGTTATTTGTGGCTTTGCTTGACATCTTATCTTTGCATTTCTAAAGAGTTGTCGACGGCGCCTTTGTCCGTCTTTTGTTTTGACGAGTTCTGTACCTTTCCATATGTCTATTTTAAACCAATGGTATTTTCTTTGTATTTCTACATAGTCGTTTGGCGTCATTGAATAGCCGTTTTCATAATGCAAAATAGTTTTGTCGATTAGCTCATAATCATATTTGTATTTGTTTAGAAAGTCGACAGGTTTCATTGTGTTTAAGTCTTTGTAAAAAGTGTCATTGAGAGTGTTTTGTGTGCTTGGCTCCTTGCTATGTTCCGTTGGCTTGCTTGACTTTGGTTTTGAACTTGGATTGCATGGGTCTTTGGACTTAAAAATCGCTATGTTGTAAATAAATTCTTCGTTGATGATTATTTCACAATTTGGAAGTGCATTGCCACTGAACTGCTGAACTGGACTTGCACCACAATTATCTTTCTTTTTAGTTTTATCAAAGTAATCGAGGGGAAAATAAGACTCTAATTCGTTGTATATATTACGATAAAGTTCTTTACTTTGGATGCAATCATTGAACAAATAAATGAGTCTGAACCGCGAATACGCTTTGATCTCTTTAGGTTTCCTAATGCCATTGTTAGGTGTCGTGTATGCAATCGTTGGTTTATAAAAAAGTAAAGATACAAATGATTGCAAAGTAACATCTTCACGAATGTTATCAATGTCAAAAACTACAAATTGTGTTCCAATCCAATTCGCTTCATTCTTATCTTTTACATGAAATTGTTCTTTATTGAAAATGGACGTGAAACAAAAGCCGTGCCTTATAATTTTGATGAATTTATCCAAGTCAATAGCTACACGACGGTACTGAATATTATTAAAAGGTATAGTGTTCTTGTCGCTGTAACACTTTTCGGATGCTGAAATAGTAAAAATAAAGTCTTGTTTTGCTTTAAGTGGCTCCGTGTATTGCATTGGTGCTATTTCTTGCACTTCTGACTCCTTGACTTGGCTCTGCTTTGTTAATAAATCAGCGTCGCGCTGTTGAGACATTTCTTCAATCTTTCTGAAAGCATCGGCATAGTTTTCAAGAAAGTTGGCATTCGAGTTTAAATTCTCATAAGTAAAATCTTGCTGTGTTTCTTGGCTTTCATCTATTTGCAAAATGGATTCAAACACATCTGCAAATAATTCATCTTGCTCTTGCTCAGTTTGCAAAATTTGAGAAATTTGCGCGTCTAAAAAAGAGAAATCATTCATCTTTATTGAAATAAATTTTGAGTGTGATAAATTTTGTTGAGTAAAGATGGGTGCGGAAAGAGTCAAAATTTATCAAAAACACTCTCAATGTTGCAACATTGCCGCACCCTTTAAGATAAGAAAGAATTAGTTTACTGTGGTCATATCTTTGTACCTTGCCAGTTCTGCTTTCAATTCTTTTATTTCTTGAATCATTCGCAACCTGTTTGCATCTCGATTTTTAATGCGTCGCTCGCTTCTTTCTTCCGGTGTCATTTTTGCATAGTAGTCTTTGCGCTTCTCCGACATCTTTTTGCGAACATCCTGGTTGAAAATTTGCTTTCTTATATCGTCCGGTAACTTCACCATATCTTTTTTTATTTTATTTATCTGCAAATTATTTCTTTCAATTTATTTATCTACAAATTATATAGCAAAAATCAAAATAGGTTAAAACTCTTGCCTGGTTTCTTGCTCTGCAATCATTCAACTGACAATGTTTCATTAATCATCAAGAATCAAGAAAAGAAAGAAGCAAAGAAAAGAAGGTTTCACATTCTTTCAACAAGGAAAAATGAAGCAAAAAGAAAGAACCAAAGAAGCAAAAAGAAAGAACCAAAGAAGAATATGTTTAGATCATAATCTTAACGTCGTCGTTCTACCGATGAAAAAGATAGACGCAATTATTCTGTTCCGAGTAAAATGTATACAAGAGAGAGAAAGAAAGAACAATTCTTACTCGGAATAGAAAAAACAAGACTCAATTTTTTAAATATTTTGTCTGTTAAAGCTATGAAAAATTCTGCTCCGAGTAAGAATGTTATATGAGTATGCATAAAAAACAGACTGCATGTTCCTATTTGCAGTCTGCGAATAACATAAAATTGAATCTATAATAAAGAAAAGCGACCAATCAAAAATATGAACCTTATGAAGTACAGAACTCCTTCTTTACGCGTTGAACTGTACTTACAGACTTGCCAGTCAGTTTTGCTATTTCCTTTAGCGTGTAGTGCCCTTTCAATAGAAAACGAATAACTTGTTCATATTCCTTTTGTTTAACCGCTTGAGGCTTGCGATACCCTATCTTACGACCTAATTTCCCGCCATTCCGTATGTAAAGGGCACGCCCTGAATTCAGCCTATACTGGATGTTTTCGCGCTCCATTTGAGCACAAGTTGCAAGCACGGCTATCATTACAGGAGCGATGATAGAAGGTTTGCCTGATGCATCAAGCAACGCAAATTGCTCTTTTTGCATGTAGACATTAATACCGATTCTAATAAAGTCTTGAATAGTGGACAATACATGAAAAGCATTTCGACCTAAGCGGCTCAGTTCATTTACAAGTAAAATGTCTACATGTTCTTTTTGACAATACTCTATACATTCAGTAAGTATTAGTCTCTCTGAGTTATCCTTAGCTCCAGAGATGTGTTCTTCAAATACTTTTAACACATCCAAATTAGTATTGTTTGCATAATTCTGCAAGTCCTCGACTTGTCGAGTCGTATTTTGTCGGGACTCTTGTGCGCCAGATGAAGATGTCCGCGCATATATGACTGCTTTCTTTTTCATGCCTTTAGTTATTTGATTATTTCGAATTCGTCGATTCTGGGAATGACAGCGAGACTACCCCATGTACCATGCAACTGACCAAAAGAGTCTATTGACTGGACTATTCCAACTGTCCCAGCATATTTTGCTTTCTCTTTATCTTTTCCGTAATTATCGAATAAATTAATGATGCGAATTATAATTCCTATTATATTTTCCGGTTTCACTATATTGCTTTTGATCATTGCGAAGTTAGTAGGAAAAAACGACATGTGCCAAAAATGTCAAATAAATCTTTGATATATTTGGATTATTTTGGAATATCGTGAAAGTCAACAATTTGAGTGTTTTTCAGATTTAAATGAATTAAAAGAATAACGTAGTTATTTGACCTATTTTTTTGATAAATATGATATAACCAGCATACATTTATAATGAGAAAGAGTAATTCTGTTTGGCACGACTTTTTGAATCCCCAAAAGACACCCAAGGAAAACTATCTTTATATTGAAAGTCTTTTTCCTAATATAACGAACTACGAAGCTGTAAAAAAACAACTACAACGTATGAAGACTTCTATTAGCCAACCAGTACGGAAAATCAGACACGCTATTAGTAATAATGATTTTCAAACCTATCAAGATTTTTTGAACTATTATTTGTAATCACAACAAAAAAACCACGAAAAACTGATGCATTCATGGCACCTGCGGAATATGCTCAGCAGTAACTATTCCTGCCATGAAAACAAATTAAAAACATATCATTTATTCTTATGAATATTAATGACAAAACTATTATTATATATGAAGGTATTACATACATTTTCTGCAATGATGATAAGCCAAATAAGGAAATTCGCGGTGTGTTCTTCACTGATGATAGTGTAGTCATTATATACAAAGATGGTACATCATCGGTTTGTAGCATACAATCTGTAAAAGAAAAAGGATTGCTACACACGACAATGAATGTACCAACTATATTTTGATAACCAGTTCTTAAATGCCAATACCTATTCCAGAATTGATGATGTACTTATTCCCGGAATTCTCTTCCTTGTCGTATGGATACTTGGCTGCCTTGATCGTTTTTCCGTATTTTTGCGCGTATCGAACAGTGTGCATCGTTCCGCTATGGATAGGACACTCCGCAACAACCACTTCCTCTGAGAGAGCGGCCTGCAGACGGTTCCTTGCGACTAATCGTGTTGGATTGGCCTTGACTCCCAATGGCTGTTCAGACAAAATCAAGCCACCCTTCCTTAGAATATCTTCCTGCAATGGAATATTCTCGTGGGGATGGACTAAGTCAAGGCCAGTTGCAACAATTGCGATGGTGCCAGCGCCACCAGCCATGCAACCCCTATGTGCAGCTGCATCGCAGCCAATCGCAAGTCCACTCACGACAACATAACCTTTTCTTGCATATTCCAAGCCCAAGCCATAAGCCTTGCTGACTCCCGCTCTTGTCGCCTTTCTGCTACCGATGATAGCAACCTTATGCTCGCTTTTGAGCAAGTCAAGATTCCCCATCACATATATTCTATTTGGGCAGTCATTTCCTATTGCTCTAAAAAGCTCTGGAAAGAGTTCGTCATTCTTGTTGATAGTTACTATTTGTGCCATATTATGTAATTAGTATCAGTGTCAATAGTATTTGAATAGCTATTCTAAAAGCAGGCATAAACATCATTTTATATTATTCTGTCCCCTATACTTCTCATAGGACTCCAGCAAGATACTCCTTTTTCTTTTGGAGATGTGTAGCTTCGGTCTGAATACGGAAATAGTAGGTGCATGGTCAATCTCATCATCTAATAGGGACAGCACTTTGTATGTGTCTAATTTATGGCCGAATTCTCGGCAAAGAGCATGGTCGCAAATATCATGTCCTGAATGTGTCTCTAAATATTTCTTCTGCATTTTGGACATTTCGTCGATAGTCGGGGGCACTTCTAAGATAATGGCCAAGGAAACACTCTCATTGCTCCAATAATGGTTACCCGGGTATCCCATAATTTCAACAATGTCACCCGGCTTGAACTTGATTTCTTCTGGCTTCCGCCCATAAAAAATGTTTTTATGCCCCCAAAAGTTGTACTCTTCTCCCTGAGAACTTGAAGGGATGAAATCAGCATACGTATTTACGCCCCAAAGTGTGCCATCAGGGAGATAAATCCGTGTGGACAGATTCTCGCCCAGAACATCCGTATGTATTTCAAAGCCCAACGGAATCTCAAGTACCACGTAGGCATATTTGTAGTTTATATCATCCGGATGATCTTTCATGAAACTTCTATAGGAGTTACCTTCAATTCTGATATACTCTTCCACATCATCCAATGTCATGAAATACAAGGCATCCCGCACTTCTATCTCATATTCTGGATATCTAAGATGGAGCCATGATGTCGAAAAATAGTAGGAGAACACTTTGTATATACTCTCTACTTTTATTTCCATATTATTTTTTTTATTTGTGACCAAAACAAGATTTGACTTTGAAATTCTTTGGGCAGATTTCTATCAAGGGACAAAGGACAAGTTTAGGGACAAAGGACAAATCAGAAGACAAATCAAAACAATAAATTAATGAAGTCTGCCAATACTTCGATAATGAGAAGGAATAGTCTTGCCAAGAAATAACCAAGAATGGCGCCAATAGTAATAATTATTATTGAAAACATATTAAAAAAAGCTTTTAGTTACACATTAAATTAATAACAGAGCAGATACTATGACAATAATAATCGAAATTAATATAATTCCAATAATTGCTATTAGCATCTGATGTACGACTTGAGGTTTCTCTGCATCGACTATTTCGTTAGGATTAGGACTGTCAATAGGGAAGTCATCACATTCGTCTTCGAACTCATCAAGACCCACAAGCAGGTCAAGATTGAATAAGTCATCCATACTAATAATACCTTATTGTTAATAATAAATCTGGCAGATACTCTGCACATCGCAAAAGTAATAAAAGAGAGCTTTCCCAGAGTTCATTGTTAAGCTAAGAAAGCCTTATATTGGATCTATTTAACGAATACTATTTGAATTTGCAAAGAATCACACTAATTATTTGTTCAACTAATATTTTCTTTTCGTCGGTTATATTACTGCACATCGATGACTGATGCGAGGCAAAAGGAACAGAAAACTCCATTAAAAAACATGAAGACAGGGTGATATGACACACGAAGGGGCAAGACTAATAATCCTGCCCCTTTTCCTTTTTATATATAGGGTCCGCTAATTAATACCCGCTACCCACATGAAATCAGACTGATTTGTTTTCTTCCTAATATCTGGGATACCCGACATCAAATCTACGGCTAATGTCAAAGTATATGCAATCTATTCCAAATGGATTCTCATCAAAATGCAGACAATCTATTCCATTTCGGACACTTTGTTTCATCAGTTTAAGGCAACAGAATGGAAACTTCCTTTCTATATACTCATATTCTTGGTGAACGTCTATGACGCATAAAGCTGTTTCCAGAGACTTTCCATCACCTGTACTTTCTATTGTTTTCATCAGAAGACGTTCCTGCGGACTATCTACTATATAGTCATCGTCCATCATGTTATTCATGGTTTCTTCTATTGCATCATCAATATAATTATATGAATCAGACTCCAACTCTAACTCAAGAGATTTCTCCTTCCAAAAATCCATGAATAAAGAATCTTCAAGATTTCCTTCTGCATAGTCTTTGGTGAAAGAAAATCCATACATCAAGGCTCGGAGGGTCTCTACATCCAGCTCCAGTTCCCTACTCTTCCATGCCTGAATGACATCCTGGTCGTAAGCATCCCTGTATTGGTTGAAATCAACTTTTGTGAAAGTATTGTTCAATTCCATAGTCTGTGTTTCTTTTTGCTATATCGAACACAATTATAGTCATTTTTTCGGAATATACAAGTAAAGAGTGTTGCAATTATATTATTATCAACTGGTTTTTTTTTGGCGAACCCCATTTTGTATATACAAACAATCAGGAACTATTGTGTATTCAGTATTGTTTCGTATAATATCTCTCCCCTAAACACACGATAATCAACATGATTCAACAATAGTGAAAACGGTTGTATGGAGACAGATTCCACGTGCCTTTTCACATTTGCCAACTCTATACCGGAATCTTTAATCCTACCCAAAGTGACATGCAGACGAAAATCAGACTTAATAACACAGCCTGCATCCTTCATGTCTGAACGAACACTCTCGATTACCGACAAAAAGGTTTGTGGCACTTGGCTTGCTGTCAAATAGACGATGTGCATGCCAGAATTAGTTGTGAAAGCATCAAGTTTTTCAAAGACCAGAGTCGGAGCAACCAATGTTCCAAAATGCTTGTCCAACACTGGAAAAAGATTGAGGTCTTCAGGTGTCTCGTCAACAAACGCCAAGGTAATATGAAAGAATCCTGCCTGCCATCTCACTGGAAGACAGTGACAGACACTCCGAAGTTCTTCAAACCATGACGCATCACTTCGTAATGGTACTTGTATTTCCAAATAAGTCTTCATCATATATGTGTCTTGAAGGTCATAAGCAGTCGGGAAAGGCTGCATTTTTCATTCGGCTTATCCAACAAACTCAAAATACGGGCTTCCATCGTAATCGTTATTTCGACTGAGAAGAGGATTGTTAAGAAAAAACGACTCTCGGTAAGCTGCCAATGCAATATCTGTTTTGGCATCAAGAGTTGGTTTCATATACACTCCCGCTGTTGGGCGTTGTATGAATCCAGCTTCAACCAATGTAGGGATGCTATAGTCAATAGCATTTGATATAGCTTTATTGAATCCATATATCTCAGAAAGCTTCTCTTCCAAAAGTTTGCGCGATACTTGGTCTTGCACATGGAAATACTTGCCAAGTATGCACACCTCTTCATAACTAAAGGGAAAAGCAGAATTATACAGTGCTGCCACAATGATGGCACGGTCAGCTTTGTATTGAATAGCATCCAACACCTGTTTCTTATGTTCCATCAGGAAAGGAATGATAGCATTCTTCTCCACCACCTTGCTTAACTCACGTACAGCTTTTTTCAATCGGTTTTCACCTTGAAACTCGTATTCCGCAAGCGAGCGGGCAAACTCCTTATTATATACACCATCAAAAACAGCTTTGAGGCCGTTTTCAATTAGCATTACAGATATTCTTTGATTGATTCCTATTACTTTTCCCATTGTTACTTCTTTTCAATTTTTGCAAAAGGTACTATCATTTCCAAGAAATGACAGCCACCGTGCGTTACTTCATTTTCGCTTTTGAAGCATTTTGCTGTTCTCCACACTGCATAGTTTCCACGAATGTACATGTCATCCATCAACCCTGGATTTTCATGGAAGAAATAATTAAGATGTTCTTCTTTCGTAAATATAAGATGTCGTCCGCCACGACTCTCATTGGCATAGAGCATCGTCTTTTCCTGTGCATTCAACGCTCGCCATGCATGTGAATACACATTCCCATGGTCGGAAGTTATGTAAATGGTATAACCTGCATCATGCAGTTTCATTATATCAGGTACAATTTCTACCAGTCTGTTTAATGTGAGGTCATACAGATCTTTCAAATCGCGACAACCATGCATGTGATTGTCAAGACTTGTAGTTACATACCCATATCTATTATACCATTCAGGATGGACTATCGAACCATTATGTTCATACCATATTGTTGACTCAGGAACTTGCCGTTTCTTCCAATACTCGAACCAGAGTTTACTCTCATTCTGTGGATTCTGCACATAAGAGTCTTTTGGCATGTCGCCACGAAACAATGCCTGTCGAGACAACTTGGTAATGCTGGGCATCCATGCATAGCATATATTATCAATAGGCTTTAAGCTTTTTTCCGCCAGCACATCCTTTAACATAAGGTATTGCCAATAAGCCATACCATCAATGACAAAAAGAGCCACACGCTCATTCAGTTCTTTGTGAGCAGAATTAATGTGTGCCAATACTTTATTTACAGAATAAGGACGCGACAGATGGTTCTTCGACAACAAACTAAAATAATTGTTGTCCATAAACGACTGAAATTTCTCATTGATTTCATCAACAAGAAATTCTACCTGAGGATAAACGCGATTACTTATTGCAAAAAGGATATTCCTACAAACCTTTTCCATCATTTCTGCATTCAACCAGTCAAGTTGAATACTACGAATGTTCTCGCTTATCTTTTCTATATCATAGACTGGATTATTCTCGGCAATATACCCCATTTCTTCACGCGTCTGCACAGCATTCAGATAATGATTCTGCTTTTTCTCATAAAGATGGCGCACCACTGAATATGGAGGATTCCAGCGAAGCAATTCTCCTGGGTCATAGCCCCACAGCACATTAGACACACTAAACTCACAACAAAAAGCCTCAATCTTGATGTCGGGTAAAATATCATCTAAGTCGTCAACGATATAACAGAAACGTTCCCCACTCCCCTTATACCAGCGCTCGTAATGAACACGCAGAGCTAAGGGCGAACCAGGAAGAAGCGTTACACCAGCTTCATTGATGAACACCTCTTGGGTATCCACACGACAGAGAAAGCCGTCAGTATTCTTAACGATACTGAGGTTACAACCCTGTCGGGTGATTTTCTGTAGTATGGTCTCAACGAACTTATCCATCAATCCTAACAGTTAGAATATGTTTCACCTCAGGTACGACATGAGCAGATTTGCGGAAAGTATTCATCCATTCTTCTCTTTCTTCCTTCAACCGACGCATCTTGGCAACACGAATATTCTCAATGCCAATTCTATTCAAGCGTTGTTCTGTAAAATCCAAAGCTCGCAGTTTTTTCTCTGCGATGTTCTGAAGCCCTGCCATAATGCCTTCTTCCATGCGGTGAAATACAGCATAAAGATTGGCGCTTATCTGCGTGTTATTTTCAAAGTCTGGACTGTCTGTCTGCCAAGACACTTGCTGGAAAGCATTCGCATCCTGCACCAGTTTATTCCAAAGAGCATTGGCGTATGGAATAAACACACGGCCTTGGTCAGACACAAACTGTGCCGTATAAGTGACCTTTGATTCCTTCTCATTCAGAGCAGATACCTTCCAAATAGTCAGAAAACCTGCCGTTTCTTTGTTTTCAAAAGACTGAAGCACAGGTATCTTACCCTTCATACCAGCATCCACTTCATTCAGTATTTGCTTGATAATTGGGTGTTGTAAGTTAATTTGTTCTGCATCAGGATTATCCACAGCCTTCTCTGCATCGAATACAGCTTTCACAATATTGCCATTCCCGAAATGGTATTCCGTGGAACCTATCAGATTCTTACGCCATTGGAAACCATACGACTGACAATAAAGCGTCATCAGGTTCTCCAACCATATTGGCAAAGGACTATATTTTACCTCAGCTGCTGACCGAGCGTTAATCTCGACAGGAGAAATTGTAGGCAATGCTCCCTCCGTTGAACGATAGTCATTCAGTTTCTTCTTGATGTCGTACAACCAGCTTTCACTTGCAAATTCAAATCGTTTGGGATCAAGCAGCGATTGAAGATAGAGATGATTGACTTTCTTGGTATCAATGGTAGAATCCAGCACATCACTTGTCTTGTCAATGCCCAATTCTTCCATAATAAGGTCAAGCTTCTCTACAATGATTGTGTAAATCCTATCATCAACACTATTGTTTGTCAACATATTGTAGGCTTGCACCTCATACTTTTGTCCGATACGATCCACACGACCAATGCGTTGTTCCAATGCCATCGGGTTCCAAGGCAAGTCATAGTTGATGATGATATGGCAGAACTGCATGTTCAAGGATTCTCCTGCCGCATCAGTTGCAACCAGCACATCAGCATCATCACGGAAATGTACTAAAGCATGGTGACGTTCTTCCATTGTCATGGAGCCATTCACTTTCACACATTTCAGGCCTTGTTCATTCAATACGCGAATCAGGAAATCCTGTGTCTGTCTGAACTCAGTAAACACCAATACCTTATTGTTCGCTTCTATTCCACTACTACGCAAAGAATATATTTTCTCAACCAGTGCTGTAGCCTTAGCATCCATTTCTGCCATTCTGCATCGCTCTGCTTCTTCAACGAGTTTTTGCAGCATCTCAATTTCTGTGTCCAATTCTGATGAAGTATGTTCCACTGAATAGTCACCGACATTCAGTTCATCATCTTCATAATCCAATGAACCATCCAAACCATAACCTTCAAGTTCGTCTTCGTCCTCACCGTTTTCTAATCGGTTAAGACGAGTGCGAAGAGCAGAAAGAATTGCATCCGTACTACTACTTGCCAATTTCTGAAGCATCACCATTACTAAACCAGTAGCATTACGCTTGGTTGATTTAGCCCTACCAAAGCAGATACGAACATAATCAGTGATATGCTTAAATAAAGCTATCTGTCCAGCATGACGTATAGGGTCGAGAGCAACATCAAATCGAATGGTGGTACGCTCATTGAACAATTTCTTTCCATCATAATCCACAGCAAAGCGTTTCTCGCTTCGCATGACGTATGGCTGTATCTCCTCAATGGATGGCATACCCTCACCAGAGAAAGCATCTGCATCCATCAATTGCAATACCCGACGGAAATGATCACTCTTCCCCCTGTGGGGAGTAGCTGTAAGCAATAACAAATTTGGAACAGCATTGCAAAGCACTTCCGCCATTTTGAAACGTGACACAGAAGTGGAAGAACCACCCATCTTATGTGCCTCGTCGATGATGACCATATCAAAATCTGCATTGACGACCATCTCTAAACGATACTTGTTGTAGGCATCTACTCGTTCCTGGCTCCATCCTTGACGAGCTTCGATAGGTTTCAAGGCATCACTTGATACTATAATCTGATTGTGCTGTCGCCAAAAGTTCAGTTCTTCCTCAGCATCGAAACTGGCAAAAGTTTTAGCCATAGAAGCAATGAGATCGCTGTCGTAGATGAAGAAGTTTTCTGCGAAATGTTCCTTCATTTCCGACTGCCATTGAAGCATGGCAGACTTAGGAACAACGAGCAATACACGCTTTACTTCGCCTCGCAATTTCTTCTCTTTCAACACCAGCCCTGCCTCGATGGTCTTTCCCATACCCACCTCATCGGCAAGCATGAAGCGAGTCTGCACGCCTTGCATAACCTTCTCTAACACCAACAGCTGGTGAGGAAGAGGAATGAGATTACTCTCGTATGGAGCTAAGATATGCTTCTCTGCAATCTCCTGCTTAATCTTCGTGGCAATAGCGACAAAACGAGCATAGGCAAGTCCATTCTTGGAAGTACCATCATCTTCCAGTTCCTCTGCGAGGACCTGGGTGAATGTGTCGTTATCCAAGATATGGATCCAAAGCGTTTCTTTGTCGAACAACCTTCGGCGACCTATTATTTCTACGCTATTGCCTTTGTATTTCATTTAAAACTAAAGAAAAGAACTTACTGATTTTTAATATCTTATAACAATTATCTCCTTCTCTCTTAATTGATTTATTCTATTTTCTGCCACATCTAAAAAGAAAAAATTTATAGGAGTGGGTATCTCCTGTCTTTCCTTCCATTAATCGTCACCCTATTTTTATTTGAATTTGTTACTTGCACTTTCGTAATACATTAGAAGATGCTCGTCTTCATTGAGTAAGTTCTGTTGTATGCGGTCACCTACAAGGATGATGTCAGCAAAGTTTTTATCACTATAGCACTGTTTGAATCCCGCACGAACTGCTTCTAAACGGACCTTTGGGAGTTTTCCACGTGGTTTTTTCGCCGTCTCTAAATATATTTTGAACTCTTTGAGAAGAGCCTTCGTACGCAGTTTCTCCAAATCCACATCATCATTTACATTTGCCAAACGCCATGTTTCATCTTCATTTTGAATGAAGTTTTCTTCAAGAAGAGTATCAAGTTCAGGTATAACATCTCCTTTTCGTACGCCAGCAATAGCTTTTGTCCAATTTGTATAGATATCTTGTCGAGTTTGTGGTTTCTTCCTTAATTCGTTCTTGAGCCATTCTATACCGTTAGCTTCATCACTAACCATAATTCCCATTGGTACAAACTCAGGAGCTTTAAGTTTCTTTTCTTCATATTCTACAACTTGTGCTGCAGTGAAGAACATTCCATCACGCTCGGCAAAGCGTTCTTTTAAACCACGCTGAAATGCTGAAGCATCAAGTGGAATAGAAAGACCTTTTTGAACATAGTAGCTAATTAGCCTATCAAAAAGTATTTTGGGACTTCGCTCCACAATAGAGGTTGTGGCATTTTCCTTTTGAATGTGTATTGGCAAATGATCCAAATGTTCGTTCATAAAATTCCAAACATTTTCTTTGTCGTCACTTTGCTTGAACCTGTCTGCTAATGAGTTTGATGGCTTATAGCAAGAAATTATCAAATCTTGCCTTACTGCAGTTGTCGTAGTAATTGACCTAATTCCTCCTTGCTTTTTATCTAATGCTGCTACATTGGCTATTATTAATCCTGCCGATGTTATTGCCATTTGAATAGAATTCCAAACAGCAGAACTTGTATTGCTAAATTCAATCGTAATCCATTTGCCTGGTTTTAATATACGATAGAATTCTCTAAAACATCTAACCATCATATCTCGATAGAAATCGGCAGATTTATTTTGTCCAGAGTTCTCAATTGCCTCATGATGGTTATTAGTTATAACTTTCAGCCATGGTTCTGGTAAAAAATTTAGCTCTGAATAGTTGATGTTCGCTCCAAAAGGTGGATCCACAAATATGTAGTCCACAGAATTATCTTCAATAGTTAGATTATCAGCTGACCCAACATATTGCAAATTATCCTTTCTCTTTGGTAGAAACTCTGCAGCTCTTGATAATGCCGACACTTTATCAGAAATTTGCTCTAACACGGATGTCTCAACTGGAGCGTTTGGTACATACAAAGTTCCTTTTAAATGTCCAGCGTTCCAACCACCACCGCCATAGAAGTAGTTGCTAACATGAACTCGATTCATCACGGTGGAACGATTTATCATTCCTGTAAAGATAAAGCGTAATTGATTGGATATTGGAGATTGTTGTATCTTCGCATATAATCTAGAAAGTACAAGCAAGTTTCGTTTTGTAAAGAACTGATGTATATTTGTTATACCAATCTTGTCGTTACGTCTTGTTTCTGCTCCTTCTGGCAATCTGTCCGTAGGGTAGAAATCGGCAATTTCTAATGATTCAATCTTCTTTATCAGATCTTTATCAAAATCGTCAGATTTCTTTTCAAAACGCTTTTTTCCAACAGTATATGCTATGATAACTGGAACAGATTTTACTTTTTGAATAGTCTCTTTCAAAGCATCATCATAGACAGTTTCCATTGCAACCCGAGATGATTTCTTTGTTTGCATTGAATGGCAATGAGGACAATAAAAATCATCCTTAATACATTTGTTTTCATAATCCATTGAAGCATCCCAGAAAACATATTCCTTACCACAATTAGGACAAACGAAAACATTACTCCATACAACACAGTTAATTTTCCCATTTGGCTTTCCATTTTCGTCAAGAGTTTGGTACAGCCAACCGCATTCATCATTCAACTCTTTTGTAATCCTATTCATCTCTTTCTGCAGCACTTGGACATCAAGAGGAGTGTTATAACAAAAGGACATATCTGCGGCGTACGGTGAAAGGTCGCCACAAATTGCATGTCTAACTCCCCATTGGGGTGTTGAATGAAACATAGTTCTCCACTCATCTGCAATTTTAGTCGAATACACAGTACTTCTGTCACCACATGCTTGGGCTGCCACACCTGTCATGCCTGTTCCAGCAAAGCCATCAAACACGACATCTCCAGGTTGTGTATAATGCAATATGTAACGCATAATAGCAGGATGAGGGACCTTCGTATGATATGTATGTGCAGTATATACAGGGTTTGTCTTGCCCTCGCTCACATCACTTGCATACGGCTCTTTCACTTCGAAGTCTGACTTGCGTTTCCCTTCGAGTTGGAGCTGTCTCTTCTCTTCTTCCCATTGCTTGATAAAATCATTCAGCCATGGATTAGGACAAGCAGTATAATAAGGAGGGTCTGAAAGATTGATAATGTCATCATCCTCACCAATAGGAAAACCCTCTATCTTGCGAAGCTCAGGCAATTTCCTTCGTAGTTCTTCACGGAAATACTGACGACGCTCCTCGTCGTTCTTAAATGTAAGACCCAAAACCGTCATTGGACCTTGCTCTACCTGCTCTTGCGGGTTGAGTTTGTCGAGATACTCGTCTGAGAAAATTTTATCTGATGCCATAATGATGTGTTATTTGATGATGATTCTTATATCTTCGTATTTCTTTCCTTGTCGCCTTTGCTCATTGATAATATCCTCTATAAGATCGGAAAGAGCTTTGCGGGCAGAATCGACGTCGAGTGGTCGATTGAAACGAGACTTGAAACTATCCATCGTGAGCTCAACGATATTGAAATTCGTAGAGAGCTTCTTCACCACAGTCAACAGAGGATGCACATATTGAGCTGTAAGAGACACATTGCCAGATACAAACTCGTCAAACAATGTTGCTTCCTGTTGTGAAAGCATCTGTTTGTTCTGCTGTGCCATCGGGTCATCCAGAGCTACCTTTATCTGTTCCTCCATGCCAGCATGTATAGCTACTATCTCCTGTTTTAAATCCTTCAGATTCGGCAGTGGTTTTCCTCCTTCAGAAACTGGATTGAAGTTTTGGAAAGGTGTCTGCATGATAGTCTGCTTGGTCACTGTAGGAGAAGCGATGCGAACTTGATTAAATTTTCGCTTCCATGAGTCATATTCGTATAGGCTAATAATACTCAACTTGGCATCGGACTGGACTGCTTGCGCTACCGTTTCTGCCACCTGTTTCTCAGGCATGTTCTTGATAGCTGTTAGCTGTGTCTCTTCCGTTGCAGGAAGATGAGCAGCCACGTATGCAGCCAAATAGTAGTCGGCATAACGCTCCTTCAATTGTTCCAGTTCACGCATATACTGCTTGCGTTGTGCATCATCCTTGACGATGACTTCGCCAAGACGATTTATAGCCGTTTCCATGTCGGACTTCAATGCAGAATCAGTAACATAACGTTTTGCTTCACTCAGATAACTGATGATGAACTTAAACTTCTCTATTTCGTTCAACAGTTTCTCCCACTTCAGCAACTCGCCCTTGTCTGTGACAAGTTTCTCATGAATAACATCCTTGGTCCACGGAATATTGCGGAGTTTTGCTTTATTATTGTAATTACGTATCCTATCGCACATGCCTTTCAAAGCGGCCAGACTATTGCAAAGCTTTGTAGCTTCAAAAGGATTAAGCACCTCTACACCAGAGAGCATGAGACCATCACGAAGCTGGTGGGAGATAGTAACGGCTTTAGTGGCGAGTTGCTGTGCTGCCGCCAACAAATCGGCAAAAAATACCCTTTCCTTGTCTTGAATTTCAATTTCTGCCGCACGGTCAATACCCAACAAGCCGATGCTTAATTCACGAACCAATGGAATGTTAATTCCCTTTGGTGGAGCTATGTGTGAAAATGTATAGAAGTCACGGCTGTTAAGAGTAACGATTTTTTCGATATTGCCTGCATTGATATGTGTACTATCAGCCAGCACTATCTCTATTTCTCCGAGCTGTGCCATAGCTGCCATCACAACAAATTCCAAGTCGGCTTCGATTTCGAAATCAGCTGTGACATATTGCTCTTCATAGAATTGCTTCAATATATCAGATCTATTGAGTACCTGACCACCACGCTGCTCCAGCATGTTTTTCAAACTCTGGGCATATTGAGAGCGATCTGTTGAAAGATGCCCGTCTATCAACAAGCCAAGACCATTCAAGATTGCTGTACCTAAACTACTGGCAGACTGCGGTGTGGCAATGGCAATACGCGCAGCCTTCAATACGTTCTCACGGTTTTTATTACCAAGTGGATATGGAAGGTTTGAGAATTTTGGATATTGAGGGCACTGCTCACAGAAAAGGTCTTCAAGTATATCTGAAGCCACATTACTCAACATGCTCATCTTATCCTCACCTTGCGGATTAAGAGCTGAAAGTGGATGCTTCTCACCCTTGAACTCCACCATGCAACTTTGCATGAACTCGTTATTAAATTTTTCGCGAGCTGATTTGAAGTACTCATCTTTCACAACTTTATAGTTGGGCTTCTCCACAGAACTGGCACTATTGTAAAGAGCCTGTGAAGCTCCATAGAGAGTAACTGCATCACGAAACTCCTGGCTCAGAGGGTCGAACAGGAAGAAGATGCCATCTTCTTCGGGTTGGTGCTTAGCAGACTCCCTGTCAAAGATTGGCATGAAGTACAGGTAGAAATGTTGCTTCGGCTGAGTAGTAGATTTCGCATTGGGATTGCCCATGAAGATGTATCCATCCAAACGAACATTGTGAGATTTCCAGTTAACGCTGTGGTCCCAGATGCGGAAATTAGGACGATAGACATTCCAATCTACAGGCATTATTTCTGCAAGGAAATCATAGAAATATTCATCTTTCACTTTCTCAGGCATCGTTGATGCATAGTTGATGACATTTTGCTTATAATTGACACCACCCTCAATGCGCAAATGATATTCCAAGTTTTCCTCATTGCGTTCGAAGTATTGGCCAATAGTAGCCTTAACAATGTTGTTGAGCGTTGTGGTGATGGAGAGGTCAACCAATTCGTCAAAGTTTGTTGCTATCGGGTCAACAAAGCAGAGATCATTGGCTAAAGACTCTGCCAGCACACCATTCGTTTTGACAAGGTCTGACTGCAAAATCTTAATAGCAGATGCTGCTACCATGCGGTGAGCTAATGGGCGTTTTGGAGAACGACCGCCAGTAAAATAGTCATCAATCTTCTGGTCAACAAGTGATGTGATTTCAGCAACCTTGCGCACTTCAGGAATTGCCATGAGGTCTTGTGTTCGCTGCATATCCTCCCAATAGGAATCATAGCAAATCAGACCTGGCTCGTTTTCTGGGACATCCTTTTCAAGCATCGACTCAAAGCGACGTGAAAGCACTTTCAATACCTCTCGCTGGTTCTTTCCTACACGGATTTGCTGGAAATTGTCAAAATATGAAGGATGAACTGGGTATAGATTGACAAATGTGTCAAGGTCGTGGCTCAGGTCTGGGAACAAAGTAATGAATTTCTGAAGGTGCTCCTTAATAGCCTGCTGCTGGTGCGCGTTCTTTTTCAGCAGACGTTCCTGCACGATGAACTGCACATCTGATTTCTCAATCTTCAAATCCGTATAACGGTCTGCTACATGGCTAAGCATATCTGCAGCAAACTGGAATTCTGGTGCCTGATATATCAATTCTTGAACGCCAAAAACCATACGGAATTTTGTGCGATCAGATATATGACCGAGTGCTTGCAGCACTTGAAGGTCACTTCCAAGCAAATGAGGTTGTGCGTGACCTTGCAAATAAGAAAGCATCTCGTCAATGACAAACATAAAGCCCTTATCTGGATATGCCTCCTCGAATGCAGCAAGCATCTTCTCTAATTTGTCATAGTAAGGCACAGGTCGATTATCCTCATAAATGCTATAATCAACGCCCCACTCTTCGAGATACTTGTCAATCTGGTAGGTAATCATATCCCACAGAGAATCCGTTCCGCTTATCTCAAAGCGTACTACTTTATAGCGTCCTGCTATTTTCTTCAAGCATTCCTTAGCCTTTTGGTTGCTAAGGAAATCGAGATAGTGTGCATCTTCTGCAATGATGGAGAAGAGAGACATGAGGTGAGACTTACCAGTACCATAGTTACCCACAACCTGTATGCCTCGTGTTTCTTGGGTAGAGTCGAGGTCAAGTTCTCGGCAAATACGTGGAATGATGAAGTTCTCAAATGCATTTGAGCAGACAAAAGTCTTAACGAGTCGATCACGGTAATCGACATCGTTGAGTTTATCGAACTTGATAATCTCATCTACGGATTCAAACTGAATAAGGTCTTTATATTTCATATGCTTGTTACTATATTACAGTAATTCGATATAATTAACTCCTTCTAATGATACAGAATAGTTTGGTGAGCATCCTTCAGTAAGGAAAAGATGGTTATCTGCAATAGCTCCTTTCCCTATATCAAGAAGCAACATCACATTCTGTGACCACCTATTAAGAAAGCTTTCCAAATCAATCTTCAAAAGCGGTTCAAACAAGATTCCGATATTAGTTAGCGCAAGATACTCACCAAAATCTTCAGATTTGGAGATATGGGAGCGAAGCAAGGTATTAAGATAATCCTGAACTCGCATGGATAGCCTACGATCGCCTATTTTGTCCTCAATAAAAGCACTCATTTCGAGTCCCACATCAATGTAGTCAAAACCAGCAATGCAACCATTTGATATAGCCAAATGGTTGCGAGAAGGACTGGATAAGAATGCTTTCAAAATTCCCATTAGATATCAACAGAACCCCCCAACAGTGTCTCGACAGGCGACCAAGACCTTTTGCTTACACTGCGATGGAATTCAAAAAATTATAATGATTATGCCTATTTGCTCTTTTGGGTCTTAAATCGAAAAAGCGAGTGTTATTTTATATGCATATATAGCATGGGCACAAACTTACAAATTTTTTTCCAAACAACTGTTAATTTTTTAATCAAAAAAATGAGATGATGATGATTTCAACTATTTTTTTGTCTCAAAATATCTGTTTCACATTTCTATTTCTCAGTCTTCCTATACTATTTCGTTCCTTTGAATACCAACTATGCATCTGTCGGATGAAGCAAGAAATATGACAACACAATTGCATCGTATTCTATACATGTTCTTTTGCGTCAAAAGTGAAAACGAAAAGAACAAAAGTAGTTTTGATTATCAAAAAAACAAAATATACAAACTTTAACGTTCGTTAATTCCTTAACATATTTTAATTTATAAATTATGCATATATAATTAGTTGTCAAGTTATTACTAAAATTATATTTCAAACATATTCTTATTTCTCAATATTTTAATTATGGTTTTGTCATATTATTTGAAAAATAAATTTAACAGTTTCTTTTTCGTCGTAAAATTTTTTATAACAATTGATTTTTCGCAGTAGAATATATACGCTCGAAAGCCTGCAAAGATCTGCATTGGCAAAATAAGAGACCTTCGATGTCAAAAAAAGGACATAACAACTTGGTCATTTTTCAACATTGTCACTCAGTGTAGCTTTTGCGGCATTCTGTCTGATTTAATTCAAAATCAGATTAGCGGTTAGAATTATTATATTAACAGGCATGCAAATGCCGCAAATCATTTAAAAAAATGAATTTTAAGTATTTTAGAATTAAGGATTCAAAATTTGCCTTCATCTTGGGCAATCGTGTAGTCGATGAAAAAAGACTCGAGAAGAGTATTCGAAAAGTAGGCAAAGTATTAGTTCCGATCGTAGGGGTATACTATGGTACAATTAAGAACTCTGGCTACCAAGTTTTAGACGCGGAGACAGGTGAACTGTTGAATAGCCCATCTGATGATTACTTTGTTGTTTTGGATGGCCAGCATCGAACAAAAACGTCATTGAATCTATACAAGGAGCAACAAGAACTAATTAAAAATACAGAAGATTCTGATAGTTTAGCACTCAGAATCTCTGATTCGATTCCTGCTAATGTATATGATGAAGAAGACGAGCTTGATAATATTCTTGAGACAATTATCGATTGCAACACATCAAGCAAAACATGGACCTCAAAAGATTTCGTACATAGTGCCCATGTCCTCAGAAATGATGACAAAATCATCACGTTCATTGATTCGCTTACAACATTGAAATTCTCTCTTTCAAATATCAGCAGAATATTGTTTTTCAATCATAAAATGCTCACCAACCAGATGCTTGCAGATTACACCAATGGCAAGGTTGAGCTACCAGAAAATAATTACAGAAAGAAGCTTGAACTGTTTCGCTTGTTGATCAACAAGGGATTCAGTACTGAATTCCTGCGTAAGCGCTATATGTACGAGGCAATTATCAAGAAGCACAATGCACAGAAATATGATGAGTTTGTAAAAGCTCTAAGTCTTCTGGACGTAGATACAGTAAAAAAGATAGAGAATTTATGCCCACTTGATTATGACAACGGTAAAATAATTGAAATTGTCAACAATTTCACGAATATCAGCAAATGTGACGATAATTCTTCAAATAATATTGACTTGTCAGAGAAGCGTTTCGATGAAAATATCGAATTCTTACGCAGTTTGGCTAACGCTAAAAATAAGAAAAAGACAGCAGGAAAAGCAGCTGGGGCTAGAAAAAAGAGTAAGAAGGGAAAAAGAGCAGCGTTGGAGGACACGAATAATGATAATTTGGAATACAAATTTCATTATATGCTTGAGAATATAGAATAATCATTGTTAATCAGTTGTTTTCACAGTCTGACGTATACATCTGTATCCATAGAAGTATAGTCAGACTGCACAACAACAAAAAAAAGTAAACTTATGCAAAAAATCAACGACATTACATTTTCAGACGATCTGAGAATTCTAATTAAATGCCACAGCGAAAAGAAGGGGTCAATTATTATTCCTGAGGGAGTAATGGGCATTCGTGGGGAAGCATTCTTTGGATGTTCGATTGAATCTATTACACTTCCGTCAACTATTCAACGAATAGGGAATAAGGCATTTGCACATTGTGAAAATCTGAAGAGTATTGAGTTGCCTGAGGGATTACAGTACTTGGGGGAAAAAGCATTTGAACATTGCACTTCGCTATCGTCCGTTATTGTTCCAAGCAGTTTGGAAGAATTGCAGAATGGTGTTTTTGCTTATTGTTGGGCGCTCAAAAAAGTTAAAATATCCGATCCTGGATTGAAATCAATTGGATACAGAAGCTTTTATAACTGTTGGTCAATGGAAGAAATCGTTATCCCATCATCTGTAACAGCGATGGGTATTGCATTTCGTGATTGCTGGGAGCTAAAGAAGGTTGTAATAAAATCAAAAAAAATTCAAGGGAATGAGGATATAATATTTAAAGGTAGTTGTCCTAACTTAAAAATTGAAAAAGCACCCGATTTCCAATGGATTCGTAAGAAGAGAGGACTCAAAGTAATAAAAAAGAATAAATTCGCTAAAACGGATGGCGAATTGAAGTTGTGGCTACCTGAGCATATTGTTCGAATAGACGAATTGGCTTTTTACAAGAATATCGGATTGATAGAAATTAGTATACCTTGTACAGTCAAAAAAATATCTCCTTTTGCATTTGATGGCTGCACAAGCCTCTCTATCCTAACGATAAAGGAAGGCGTTGAGAAAATTGAGAAGTTCGCTTTTCATGGATGCACAAAGCTGACTTCGGTTGTTCTACCATCCTCTATAAAGGAGATAGGAATAGCAGCCTTTGCAGGATGTTCATCTTTGACAAACGTAACTCTTTCTAAAGATACGCATGTAGAAGAAAATGCTTTTGAGGGAACATCTCAAGAGTTTCACGTGTCATTTTTAGAAGATGCTATTAATGTAAAAAATTGAAAGTATGGAACTAACTAACGAATCTGATCTCACAGACAACATCAAGGACATATTACAGCTTCGGCAAGATAGTACACCCAGTAAGTATGAGAAATTAGAAACTCTTGCTATATGTATTTCACACAAAGTCAATGCGTTGAAGAGAAAAAAGTACAAGAAGAAATGGCTCACGAATGATGACATCCGTGATTTGTTGGGCGTCAATGATAGGCTAATAAAAAAATACAGGGATTCTGGCTTCTTGCAGTACTCCCAAGAAGGGAAAAAATACTGGTATTCAAGAGATGACATTGAATTCTTTTTGAACAAAACTCATTATTATTATCCAAGAAAATGAAACGGAATGAAGAAGGAAATATCGACAGTATAATAGCGCTGTTGGAGAAAGTGTCATCGGAGGTGTCAGAACTTCAGAACGATGATACAGAAAGAATATACACCAACAAGGAAATAGGTGAACTCCTGCATGTTGACAACAGGCAGCTGAAAACATACAGACAGAAACACCTGCTTCCTTACTCTCAATTCGACGATAAGTACTGGTACCGCCAGAGCGACATTGATACATTTTTCAAGAATATTAAAAACTGAACGGAAATGGGCCGGAACAAAAGGGAATTCCCGAAAGGAAAGTTCTTCCTTCGCAAAATAGATAGCAAGTATATGCTATATTACTATTACTATTGGGAAGGACAGCAACTTCGCAAAAGCACTGATGTCATGTTGTGCTCAGAAACGGACTTCAACAATGCTGAAGCATGTCATGGTTGTGCGCCACTAAGGAAGACATACCCCAACTACAATGCACATAACAGAAGACTTGTGAATAGACTAATGGAAATAGACGGCATGATACTGGACCACATGGCTAAGAACGGAAACAGAATCGATGCCAAGACTATTCAGAAGTTCATGGAAGGCGATAACACTGCGAATAGTGGGATAGACTTCTTTGATTTTGCGGAAGAGCGTCTTTCACGGAGGGAATCCCTTGTTGGGCCTGGATCTGAACCAAGCACCATCAACAACCATCGCGCCAACATTAGGCAATTCAAGAATTTTATTGAATCGCAGCATCGTGGTTCCCACGTTTCGAAGTACGAGCTATTATATATTAGCGACATGACAGAAGACTTAGTTCGCGAATACTGTGTATGGAAGTCTAAAACGAAAGTCAAATTGGATACAATCAACAGATGTGTAAAGTCCATCGCCACGATATGCAAAGATGCCGCCGACATGGGATATCTATCCAGCAAAGAAGCAAAGGCAATATCTGAAGTTCAGGTTTCTACTAAAAAAAACTTGTACAAATATGAAGACACCGATTATTCGATAAAATACTTGACAATAGAAGAAATCGCTAAATTAGTTGAATATAGGCGCAAAGTCAAGGACCACAAGGCTATTGACATATTGGATATGTATTTGTTCGCTTTTTTTTCATGTGGAATCCGATTTATCGATATTCTTACACTTCGCTGGGCAGATATAGACTTTGACGCATGTGAAATTCACAAAGTTCAATACAAGACACGCAATATTGTCAAAAGCCCCCTGAACAAGTATGCGTTGGACATACTTGAACGTTGGAAGGAGAGGAACTCGACATATGTATTCAACATGCTACCTGAACATTTCGAACTTTGTGATAAAACCAAGGAAATAATCTACAAGATACGAAGTGTTAAATCTCATACAATCAACAAGTTTCTGAGAAGAATCATGCAGGAAATCGGTATAAAACAACCGCTGACTTTTCACTCAGCAAGACACTCTTGGGCAATGTATGCAGTGGAATCAGGAGTACCTATCCAAGTCATCAGTCAGAACCTTGGACACACATCTACTTTTACGACAGAACGATACTATGCGAAGGTCAGTCCATCAAAAGTCAAACTTGAAACAACGAAGTTGGATTTTAGTTTTCTTGATAAGAATGATAAGAAGTCAACAACTCTTCCCAATAAACAAATAGTAGCATAGAGTGTCACAATACATTACAAGTTAATGGATAACAAATAATAAATATGACAAACAAAACCGTGGAAGCACGGCTATACAAATTAGACGAGACAGAAGAAGTTATGGATAATAATAAAACAACTCATAAGATGTTCTTTAGTAACTCAAAGAATATGATGGAAATAGAGAATAACTCTATCGATCTGATCATAACGTCACCACCCTATCCAATGATAGAGATGTGGGATGAGATTCTGTCCCAACAAAACTCGCAGATAATTAAATCACTTTCTTCAAATACCCAGGATGCATTCGAATTAATGCATCAAGTATTAGATGCTATCTGGGCTGAATGCTACCGTGTTCTTAAAGACGGTGCGTTTATTTGTATCAACATCGGAAATGCAACCAGAACTATCAATGGTGACTTTGCATTATACGATAACCATTCCAGAATAGTACAATCCTGCTTAAAATTTGGTTTAACCGAGTTGCCTTCTATTGTTTGGCGGAAACAGACAAATGCTCCCAACAAATTCATGGGGAGCGGAATGCTTCCTAACGGAGCTTATGTTACCCAAGAACATGAGCATATTTTGATCTTCAGAAAAGGAGAAAAGAGAAATTATTACAAGGAAGATGATAAAAAACGCCGGAGAGAAAGTGCATTCTTTTGGGAAGAGCGAAACGTGTGGTTTTCTGATATATGGGATTTCAAGGGAGCAAGACAAAGCATCAAAAGCTCTTGTAACAGAGAAAGAAATGCTTCATTTCCAATAGAGCTTCCACATCGGCTCATCAACATGTATTCACAGAAAAACGACATTATATTGGACCCTTTTGCTGGTTTGGGAACAACAATGAAAGCGGCGATGCTCAACAAAAGAAATTCCATAGGATACGATATTGATGAGAGCCTATTCAACATCATACTAAATGAAGTAGTATCTATCGACATCGATGAGTTCAATAGCATTATTTATAATAGGATTGAAAGCCATGAAGAGTTTGTTGCAGCAAAAGAAAAGGAAAAAGGAGAACTTAAGCATTTCAACTATGCTCTTAACTGTAGCGTTATGACAGGTCAAGAAGAACATTTAAAGATTGAGTACATATACTCCATCAAGCAAATAGAAGGAGAAGGAAACACATTGACATTTGCTGTTGATTATGTTGATAACCTGCCAAAGTATACCCTATTCTAATTTTAGAAGAAGCGCTGTTATTACATTGTGGCGAAATAAAAATGACCCCCAGAAGCAATAGCTTTTAGGGGGCCTTTTTTGTAATTATGTGAATTTTCATCCTTATATGCGGATTAATACAAACAGGAAATAGCAATAGTAAAGAATAACACCCAATAGCTATTCCATGTAATGTGACTCTTATTCATCTGTGGAATAGAAATCTAATTAAGAACAATTTATCGTTGTAGTTTCGTACTTTTTTCGCACTAAAATTTGGTTCTTATTCTTTAAGTCTCTATTTTTGTAAAAAAATATGTCCAATGAATCATTTGGCTATTGAAGCAATGGGGTGATATACTTTCCTATTAATTAGATTTCTACTAAGTCGAATTATAATATCAATTATTGCTCCTTATAGCAGCTGCTTCTTGAAGCCTTATATCTTTGGAAAAACGTATTAGTCCAGACATTCATTGTCTTATAGAATTTTGTATTTAAATGCAGAATTAGTTGATGAGCAAAGAAAAGGTGTTTAACTAAATAACAAATAGATTATGGATCTCAATACTATTTTCGACGGCTGGGGTACCGAACTATTAAGTCTGCTTATCTGTTTGATATTTGGAGGAATTGGATATCACTTCTATAAGAATGGAACTATTAAACAGAAACAAGAAGCAGGAAACGGTGCCGAACAAAAACAGAAAGTATCTGAAAAAACAATCAAAGACCATAATGATATATCTCAGTCTCAAAAGGCCGGTGACAATGCTAAACAGGAACAAACAATCTAAGTATGGACATAATAAAGACTAATCAGCAACAAAAAGCTGGTGATAATTCCAAACAGGTTCAACAAACTGGCGATAACTCAAATCAAACAATAATTGAGAACCAAACAAATAATTATAATTTACCTATAACAGAGATTGTGCCTTTAATATCAACTGTTTCGTTACAAGTAGAGAAACAGGCATTAGCTCTTTGTACACAAGTATCTGAAGATATTTGCAAAAGTAAAATTGGAGAGTTTGAGTCTAGATGGCTTCCTATAATTTCAAAAATAGAAGGTGTTGACAAACATCTTAAAGATCCCAAATTCCAATTTATGATTAGGGATGCAAATATATCCGCAGCCAAGAGATCAAGAGATATAGACTTAGACATCCTAACTCAATTGTTGGTGTGTCATATAGAAAAAGGTGATAACATGATAATTGATGCGGGTATTAATAAAACTATTCAGATTGTAAATGAAATAGATAATTCATCTTTATGTGGATTAACATGCGTTGCTACAATGCTTAATTATCATCCACGATGTCCTATGGTAGAAGACACCTTAAGATTATTAAATGACCTGTTTTCAAAATTGCTTTATACAGACCTTCCTGAAGGAGATGATTGGATTGATCATTTGGATGTTTTAAACGCCATTAATATTCAATCTAAAGAAAATGGTTTACATTCTTTTTTAAGCGTCAGAAATGAAAATAGAAATAAGATAGTAAAAAAATATTATCCAACAAGTGAATTGATGAAACTATTTTATGAAAAATATACTTGTGTTGGAATAAAAGAAGGTTCAGAAGAACACAAAAAAGCATTAGAGATAATGAAAGAAAACAATATGGATTTGGATCTTCTCGTTCCCAATGAATGTTTACCAGGGTATTTACGACTAAATGTTGATTCATTTGATGATCTTTTTAATCACAAATATATATATATATACAAACTTTATTCGAATGACCACAAATTGCATCTTCAGTCAAATGATAAATTTATCAAGATGTGGAAATCCCATGAAACTTTGAGGAAAATTACAGAATGGTATGATAAAATTCCTATCCCTTTTAGAATCTCTACTGTTGGTTTAGTATTGGCTCAAACAAATGGTAAAAGATGTTGTCCAGATTTTCCTGACTTGATATGATATTTCGAATAAATTATAAATAATTACGATAATGGAATTATTATCATACATTTTCAATTCTGAAATTGCATTTGACGGATGGGTTGTCGCTCTAATAAGTGCAATTGTTTCCCTTGTTTTGGGTGGTGCATGGACATATAAACGTTTTACAAGTAGTAATATAGCTCAGAAACAAAAAGCTAAGAAAAAAGCTTCACAAAGACAAAAAGCACGTTCTAGTTCAAACAAGGATTTCAATAATATAAATCAAGAGCAAGAAGCTGGAGACAATTCTAATCAAATCCAGCAAATTGGCGACAATTCAACTCAAATGAATATAGATAAACTGATTTTAAATATAAAAAATAATCACCAATCCAAAGACATTTTATACTTAGCTGAAACAGTTTCAACACAAGCAACAAAACAAGCCTTAGCTTTATGTACTCAAGTATCAGAAGACATTTGTAGGAATAGAATAGCATCATTTGAGAAACAATGGATTCCTGCAATTATAAAAATGGAAAATGCGGTCGATAATCTTATCGATCCTAAATTCCAATTCATGATAAGAGATGCAAATATCTCAGCAGCTAAGAGTTCACGAGAAGAAGACTTAGATATTCTTACCCGAATGTTGATTTGCCATATTGAAAATGAGTCTAACATGATAATTGACACTGCTGTCAATAAAGCAATTCAAATAGTGAGTGAGGTAGATTATGAATCTTTATGCGGTTTGACATGTCTTGAATTATTAATGTTTGGAGCTCCAGCGATAGAAAAAATAGATGAGGGATTGCAGCATTGGGATTATCTGTTTTCTAAATTGCTTTATACAAATTTACCATGTGGGGATGATTGGTATAATCATTTACATATTCTTGGGGCTGTCATTGCTCAATATCCAAGTCATTTTACGCCTTTTAAAAATTTGATTACAAAATATTGGGATGGTAATATTTGTGTTGGCATAAAAAAAGAATCAGAAGAATATCAAACTGCAATTGATTTTTTAACAAGTGCTTCTTTAAGCACAGACTTGTTAGTTGAAAACGAATTAATGCCTGGTTATTTACGCCTTACTATATTACAAAAAAATTATAGACCAATTCTTAATTTATACTCAAAAGATGATTATTTATTAGATCAAGTTTACTCTAATTTTTTAGACAAATGGGATTCATTTGAAAACTTAAAGATTATTAGAGAATGGTATGAAAAAATACCCTCTGCTTTTATAATTACAAAAATAGGTTCTGCTTTGGCACAAACAAATGCTAAAAGATTAATTCCAGATTTTCCGGATTTAATTTGAGGCAGATAAAATTATGGTTTAAACTTACAATTGCAATTGCAATAGAATTTATAGACAATGTCATTAAGTCACTAATAAATTATTAACTAAAGTTTCGCAAGTGATGGCGCACCTGCATAATTTAACATAAAATAGGAATAAAAAAGGCTTCGAAGTTTGTGTAACTCACAGAAAATGAGTAACTTTACAATCGCCAAACCGTAAAGCACAAACTTAGAAGCCGTGTTCTAATTTTAGAAAAAGCGCGGTTATTACATTGTGCGAAATAAAAAAGTCCCCCCAGAAGCAATAGCTTTTAGGGGGACTTTTTGTAATTATGTGAATTATCATCCTTATATACGGATTAATACAAACAGGTAATAGCAATAGTAAAGAATAATACCCAATAGCTATTCCATGTAATGTGACTCTTATTCATCTGTGGAATAGAAATCTAATTATGAACAATTTATCATTGTAGTTTCGTACTTTTTTCACGCAAAAATTTGGTTCATGTTCTTTAAGTCTCTATTTTTGTAAAAAATATGTCCAATGAATCATTTGGCTATTGAAGCAATGGGGTGATATGCTTTCCTATTAATAAGATTTCTACTAAGTCGAATTATAATATCAATTATTGCTCCTTATAGCAGCTGCTTCTTGAAGCCTTATATCTTTGGAAAACCGTATTAGTCCAGACATTCATTGTCTTATAGAATTTTGTATTTAAATGCAGAATTCGGTGATGAACAAAGAAAAGGTGTTTAACTTAATAACAAATAGATTATGGATCTCAATACTATTTTCGACGGCTGGGGTACCGAACTATTAAGTCTACTTATCTGTTTGATATTTGGAGGAATTGGATATCACTTCTATAAGAATGGAACTATTAAACAGAAACAAGAAGCAGGAAACGGCGCCGAACAAAAACAGACTGTAAAATCTTCAAAGAATAAAAAAGTGACTCAACAACAGAAAGCTGGTGATAATTCAAAACAAAAACAAATTGGATGATATGGTATTCGGTGGAAAGAAACAAGAACAAACTGCTGGAGACAACTCCACCCAGACACAAATAGAAACTCAGAATAATTATAATATCAATATTATTCAATATAGGGAAGATATTGATATAAATGAGCAACAAAAAAAATCTCAGGAATCGATTCCTAAACAGGAAGTTTTAAAACCTATCATTCCTCATTTCTCTTTATCTGTCCCTGATGGCTTACTGCACCGCGATAATGAAGAAGAGAAACTATACGGCTTGATATCACGAAACCGGATAGTAAACCTTGTGGGTGCTGGCGGCAGTGGTAAATCTTCTCTGGCTAACCTTTGTCTGGTCAAACACAAAAACGACTTTAATGAAATTGCGTACGTTGTGGTCAACAACAACATCAAGGATGACTTTGTGGAGCAAATAAACAAGACGTTGAAGATTGATATTAAGAATGACCCTGTCAGACAAAACGACAATGCATTAAAGTTAGAGAACAAGAACGACTTTGTAGAGCAATTAAACAAGACATCAAACCAGAAGATTAGTGATGATGTCTATTCCATTATTATTTCTTATTTGCAGGAAAACTATAAAGCAGAAAAGCAGAATCTGCTTGTCTTGGACATTAACGAGACATCAGACAGGAATAGAAATGCCGAAATCATTGAAGAAATCATCAAAAACAATATATCCCTTGACGGTTGGAAGTTCCTGATTCTTTCACGAGAAAAAGTTGATACCCGCAGGAGAATCAAATCCTTTAACTTGGACGATATTGAAGATACCGAGTTCTTGAAAGAATTGTTTTTAGAAAAGGTTGGGAACAGGTATAATGACTTTGATGATTTTCAAGAACTATTCAAAGCTATATACTATAATCCGCTCTTGACGGAACAACTTGGTTATTATTTGAAAAGACAGCCAAAAGTATTAATTATTAATGAGATAACATCCATATTCAACAGAGATTCATTCAAAGAGATGGAAATGAATGGATTGTCTGCACAAAGACATGACGAGAGAATCATTTCGTTCTTAAAAAAAATAATAATCTTTGACAACTTAGAAAAAAACGAGAAAGAATTACTGCGTCATTTTGTCTTATGGCCAACCGACTTTATTATATACGATGTTATCAAAGGCTTGTTGAAAAATGTTTTTGAATCAGAAGACCAATTGGTAGCTACTCTTGCATCCTTATCTGAGCGTTCTATCTTAACAACGAATGAAGAACAGACTCTCAGTTACAAACTCCACGGCTTATTAGCTGAATCATTGCGTAGGCAAATCGATATCAATAACGAGGATTACGAAGAGTATTTGGAAAATATTGAAGATATTATTGAATATAGTTATTATGAATTTGTGCCATACGTTGAATGCATTGGGAATAGTCTTTGTGAATATGAAATAACAGAGGATTTTGCTTTAATCAATAATGTTGGGTTAAAAATATATAACTCATGGAAATTTGATTATTGCGAAAAAGTATTAGGAAAGAATATAAAAATCATAGAGAAATTGCCAAAAGACAATCCACAGTTTCTGAACGGTTTGGCAAGCGCTTACAACAACCTTGCCATTTTGCAGAGTGAACAGTTGGAAGATTACAAATCAGCTGAAAGGAACTTTAACAAGGCTATAGAAATCAGAGTGAAATTGCCAATAGACAATCCAGAGTTTCAGAACGATTTGGCAAACGCGTACAACAACCTTGCCAATTTGCAGCAAGACCAATTAGAAGATTACGAATCGGCTGAAACGAACTACAAAGAAGCTATAAAAATCAGAAAGAAACTGCCAGACAATCCGGAGTTTCAGAATGATTTGGCAAGTGCGTACAATAACCTTGCCATTTTGCAGAGTGACCATTTAAAAGATTATGAATCGGCTGAAAAAAACTACAACAAGGCTATAGAAATCAGAAAGAAATTGCCAATAGACAATCCAAAGTTTCTATACGGTTTGGCACGTGCTTACTATAACCTTGCAAATTTGCAGAGTGACCAGTTAGAAGATCACGAATCGGCTGAAACGAACTACAACAAGGCTATAGAAATCTTTAAGAAATTGCCTAAAGGCAATCCACAGTTTCAGAACGATTTGGCAAGTGCGTACTATAACCTTGCCAATTTGCAGCAAGACCATTTAAATGATTACAAATCAGCTGAAACAAACTACAACAAGGCTATAGAAATCAGAAAAAAATTGCCAATAGACAATCCTGAGTTTCTGAACAATTTGGCACGTACGTACTATAACCTTGCCATTTTGCAGAGTGACCAGTTAGAAGATTACGAATCGGCTGAAACAAACTACAACAGGGCTTTAGAAATCAGAAAGAAATTGCCAAAAGACAATCCTGAGTTTCAGGACGATTTGGCAAACGCGTACTATGGTCTTGCATATTTGCAAAGTGAACATTTGGAAGATTATGAATCGGCTGAAACAAACTACAACAGGGCTTTAGAAATCAGAAAGAAATTGCCAAAAGACAATCCTGAGTTTCAGGACGATTTGGCAAACGCGTACAACAACCTTGCCAATTTGCAGAGTGACGATTTAGGAGATTACGAATCGGCTGAAACAAACTACAACAAGGCTATAGAAATCAGAGAGAAACTGCCAAAAGACAATCCGGAGTTTCTGAACGGTTTGGCTTGGTCGTACTATAACCTTGCCATTTTGCAGAGTGAACATTTAGAAGATTACAAATCGGCTGAAACAAACTACAACAAGGCTATTGAAATCAGAGAGAAACTGCCAGACAATCCGAAGTTTCAGAACGATTTGGCAAGTGTGTACAATAACCTTGCAAATTTGCAGAGTGACCATTTAGAAGATTACGAATCGGCTGAAAGGAACTACAACAAGGCTATAGAAATCAGAGAGAAACTGCCAAAAGACAATCCGGAGTTTCAGAACGATTTGGCAAGTACGTACTATAACCTTGCCTATTTGCAGAGTGAACATTTAGGAGATTACGAATCGGCTGAAACAAACTACAACAAGGCTATAGAAATCAGAGAGAAACTGCCAAAAAACAATCCGGAGTTTCAGAACGATTTGACAAGTGCGTTCATTAACCTTGCCAATTTGCAGAGTAATCATTTAGAAGATTTCGAATCGGCTGAAACGAACTACAACAAGGCTATAGAAATCTTTGAGAAATTACCAAAAGACAATCCGGTGTTTCAGAACGGTTTGGCTGGTGCGTACAATAGCCTTGCATATTGTTATTCTTATCAAAAGCAATACAATAAAGCAATTGAACAGGTAAATAAAGCTATTGATATAGCATACGATTTAACACAAAAAGATTCTAAATATCTGATTAAATGGATAGGCTATAAACATTCTCTTGCCGAATTTGTTTTCAATAATAGCGAAGTCGAAAAAGCAAAAGTTATTTTGAAAGAAATAAAGCCATTGGCCGAGAAATGTCTTTCTGAAAAACCTGATGACAGTTGGACACAAACTGTTAATAATGACATTAACGAGCTATTAGAAAAATGCTCAAATATGTAAATAGCAAAACCAAAGATTCTACATGAGATAATAATATATTTTGGAATCATAAAAAGATGGTTCTCCCTAATACCAGAACACTGGCTTAGAGAGAACCTATTTGTTGTGTGTCTGTGTTTTCTCAAAACTTGAAGTCCAAACCTTCCACTATCTCGCCAAGAGTATCAGGAAGGAATTCAGCATATACTTTCTCTGTGATGGCTGTTGAAGTATGTCCCAGAAGGCGAGAGATTACACTTATCTCAACACCACGTTTTAGTGCCAAGACTGCCCATGTATGGCGTGCAAAGTGAAACGTAATCTCACGATCAAGTCCGGCAAGCTTCGACTGTCTTTTCAATGAAGTGTTGATTGTCGCAGTTATAGAGTTTCTGCGCTTTCGCAGCGCTTCGTCATCATTGAGATCGAACTGGTCGGACAATAGGCCGAAAACAAAAACACGATAGCGGTTTTCCCATCTTCCAAGTATGTCAAATGCAGGCTCACGTATAGGTATTACATTCCTATTGCGAGTCTTCACCTGCACCTTCCTGATAATCTTCTTATCAAAGTCTATGTCTTTCCATCTGAGCGTCATCATGTCTATCAGACGTAGTCCGCAGGCATAGAAGGAGAACATGAACATGTCGTGAAACTCTCTTTGCCGGACTATTGGAAGACTATCACGCAAGTCTGCAAACTTCTGGAGCTGTTCTTCCGTCAGATACTTCACCGATATTTCTTCTGCATCAAGACTCCTGTCTGTAAGATGCAGGTTCCTGATGTTCATGGCAACTTCCAATGACAGATAGTGCAAGTGTGCCGCATAGTCACAAATACTTCCTATTGCCTGAATAACCTTGTTCACCGTATCTACTTTGCGGTTGCATCCCAAAAACCAGTTCCTGAAATCGAGAACTATTCTTTCAGTAATTTCGCTAATGTATAGAAGCTCGTTCTTTGGTCCGTGTGAACCACGATGCTCTGACATTAGGAATCTTGCAAACTGATTGATATAGCTGATGCCGTTTTCTCGGCTGCTAACACCTATTAGTCCGCTATTGTACCTATCCACAAATCTCTGCTTGGCAAAGTCCAAGAACTCTATTCCCTGGTCCTGTCGAAGAACCTTGTCATTCCCGTCTATTATGTCAAGTATGGTCTCCGGTGAGATGTCACCATGCATGTCTATATAGGAGACTATCTTGTTGTCAACTTCCCACAAAAGCTTCTGGAGATATGTATTGTATTTCACATAGTCCTGACCATACGACGGGCGGAAGCCGCCAGTATTGTTCTCTGCATTCGGATTCCAGTCTTTTTCATCCACAAACAAGTCCATCGCCTTTCTTATCTGTCTCTTCTGCCAATAGTAGTACAGATAAACAGCATTAGACCTGCCAGTCTTCGATTGTCTTAATGCACGGAGTATGTATTTTCCTTTTGGATATGTTTTTGCTTGTCTTGCCATGATAAAAACGTCAAATACTAATAGGTCCACAAATGTAGGTATTTGACGTCTAAGTATCACTTTATCAGCACCTAATAAAACCTAAAGCAATACCTATTTCATGAGTTCAAAACACTCGAGGAGGAAATTGTGTTACTTATGCTTTGTGTGTTACTAACACATTTTCCTCCCCTAAAAAAGTTTAAAATCGAGTCAAAACAAGCCCAGTGTGTTACTTATTTTGTGCCAAAATGCACTAAAAAGCGATGTGCTGGGCTATTTCTAACACAGCACATCGCTTAAAATTTAATCTAAAAGACTGATTTACAATGCTTTAAGCATTTTAATACTCATCCTCGTTGAATAGGAAGTCTTCTTTGGATGGATAGTCGGGCCAGATTTCTTCGATGGATTCGTACACGTCGCCCTCGTCCTCAATCTCCTGAAGGTTCTCAATCACCTCCATAGGAGCGCCAGAACGTGTTGCATAGTCTATGAGTTCTTCCTTGGTTGCTGGCCAAGGTGCATCTTCCAATGAGATGGCTAATTCAAGTGTCCAATACATATATAATAAGTTAAAAATGAAATATTAAAAGTGAATAATTGAGTTTTCAAAACAGTTGTATTTAAGGCTTTTGAGTCGTAGGTTCTCTTAAAGCGGGCGCAAATATAGCGGAAAGGATTCTTAATTCAAAATATTTCTATCACTTTTTCATGGCAAATGAGAGTTTTTTTCACTTCTTCTATTTCTCCCAAAGAATTTCTTCATGGTTCGCAGCGATGTTGAGGTAGCGGGCAAGAACAAAGAGATAGTCGGACAAACGGTTGATGTAGCACTTCACATTCGTATCGAGTTCCTCACCTATTTCTTCTTGCAAGGCAATCATGCAGCGCTCGGCACGTCGGCAAACGGTGCGGCACACATGGGCTTGGCTGGCAGCATGAGTGCCACCAGGGAGAATAAACGCACGGAACGGAGGAACGAGCGAGTCGAGCAAGTCGATTTGATGTTCGAGTGCTGCCACCATTTCGGGAGTCACCACGCTATACTGCCGAAGTTCAGTGTTGGAAGTATCAGTGGCAAGGTAGGATCCCAGAACGAAGAGGCAGGACTGAATGTCGGTGAGAGCCTGAGCAAGGGAGTCTGCCGACACCGTTTCATTCTCGGAAGTTTGAGGCAGAATGGAATTGAGTATGCCCGATGGAGAAGGTATGGAAGAAAATCGCTCTGAGTTACGTATGAAAGACACTAACAGACCAATATGAGAATTGAGTTCATCGATGGTGCCGTATGATTCAAGGCGAGTGCAGCACTTGCTGACACGCTGTCCACCAACAAGACTGGTCTGCCCGTGGTCGCCGGTGCGAGTGTAGAGAGGTGATTTTTTCATGATATAAATTGAATATTGTGATGATTTAAAAATAACTTAGTACGATGTATTTTGGAAAGAATCCACGCTTTACAAAATGTAGTTCTTTCGTTGGCGAGCAGGGTCGAAGAGAGCAATGCCGCGCTTGCGTAAGGAGAAGGACGAAGTGATGCGGGGATGATGCAAGAGTTGTTCCCAAACTGCTTCGTGTACGGAATGAATGCCATCAATCACCAAACAGGTGTTTGCAGAGAAAGAGTCTTTGGACTGAAGCATCTCCTCCAAATCCCTTGAAGCCTCCTCACTGAAGTAGTGAAGATGAACTGCAGATGGATGCGTCACATTCTTGGCAGCTTCAATATATTGATGCGTAGTGGCAGAGGATGCGTGCTCCGTGATTTCTTCAGGACGTAGCCATTGAACGATGCGAAAGAGCTGTTCATCGGCTCGACTACCTTGCAAGCTGTCAAAGACGTAATAACGACGTTTCTCAAACAAGGCATCACGCACAAACTCGTAAGCCCACGGCGACTGAACGCCAAAACCATGTCGATGGCGCAGGCGGTTGGGATATTGGAGTATGTATTGAAGAATTGACACAGAATGAAAATATCGTTTATTGTTTAACGAAGTTCATCTGCTAAGTAACGATAACGGATAAACGCCAAACATTTAGAAATGAAATGCGAATATACAAATTTTTTACGATTGGAAAGAATTATTTTTGGTTTTGTTGTGCAATTGTTTTATTTTTGCAGCAAACTTGTGAATTATTGCGATTTAGACTAACTTAACATCCATGATTGATATGAAAAAGATTATCGTTTCTTTACTAACCCTATCGATGACCTTAGTAGCAATCGCCCAAAGGGAAAACACGACTCCAACATCGAGTTCTTGGTTACAGACCAATGGCACAGGAAACACGCTGGTACCATTCGAATACGAAGGTGAAGGCAAAGAATATTCAGTGAGTTGGGGAATGGACGTGGCTTGGAACTGGGACGTGAATGTGATTCGCGGAACAAACCACATCAACAAGAACAATCTGAAAGTAGGACGTGTGTCGTTTCAGACCACCGACCTTGTGGATGATGAAGGCAACCTATCGAATGCTCAGAAAAGGACACTGAATTCACGCCTCAACAACATTTCAAAGTCGGGTGTCAAAGACATTATTTTCAATTCCGACCAGGAAGCCTACTACCCTACCGCTGAATATGTGGACAACTACTTTGGGAAGCCACAGCAGTGGTACAGGCTCATCAAAGCAAGTGTGAAATATGCTCAGAGCCGTGGCTTCAATGTGGTTACTGTGTCGCCTTTCAACGAGCCCGACTACTCGGCTTGGAAACAAGGTTCGAAAGCCAATTTCAAGGAAGTGGCTCGACTTATCAGTCAAGACGAAGAAATGGCTGGTATCCGCATTTCAGCAGGAAACACGTTGAATTGCGACCAAGCATCGAGTTGGTACAATGCCGTGAAACCTTACGTGACGGAAGGCAACACACATCAGTTGGCGGGTTCGTTCGACAACTATGCAGCTTTCTGGCAGGAAGTGGCAAAGGATGGCAACCACGTGACTGCCGATGAGCTCCACAACACGATGGAGGCATTCGTGGCGGCTCACTATGGTATGCAGACAGGTATTTGGTGGGGATTCGACGGTGTTTGCCGTGGACATTATTGCCAAGCCACATCGGGCGGCGGTGCCGAACTGGGCTACGCTGAGAACCGTGGCAACTGGACCGCAGCCAGCGTTTATCGCTTGCCAAATGGACGTGTAAAAGCATTCATGGGTGCTTCAGAACGCCAAGCCAAACCTACCACATTCGAAATGGTGTCACTCGACCGCGATGCTTATTTCGATGGCTATGGTCCTTACAGAAGCTATCCAATGTTCATCCCTGCCGACAAGAATGGCACTTATCAATCCGAGAATCAGAAGAACGCAGAGCGATTGGTGGAAATCTACAGCGGTGAGGATGTGCCTCCATGTCCTGTAGATACAGGCACCTACGTGCTCATGAACATGAACTCGAAGATGATGATGGCAATTCAAAGTGGTTCCACTAACAATGCCACTCCGATTGTACAGATGTCGAGCAAAACCGTTCAGCCTTACATGAAATGGGTCATTGAAAAGGTGAGCAACACCATCGGAGGCGACTTCAGTTATGTGTATATCAAGAGCGCTCGCAACCAAGCAATGCTGCTCGACGTGCTGAACTGGAGTCTGAACAGCGGAGGAAGTGTCATTGCATACTCGGGCGATGGCGGAACAAACGAACAATGGCATTTGGAATATGCTGGCGATGGCAGCTACTACATCCAGAGTCGCTATTCAGGCCTTTATCTGCAAACTAATTCCACAGGTGCAAACGTGACTGTCACTCAGGCTGCATTCTCGGGTAGGCCACAGCAGAAATGGCGCTTCATGCCAGTGGATGCCGAACGAGAGTTGAATGCTCCAGCTGCTCCAAAGGGATTGAAAGCTGAAGCTCAAAGCGCATCGGTGGTTCTCAATTGGGAGGAAAACACGGAGAGCGACTTGGAAGGCTACATGGTGCTGCGCGGCGAGGAAGTGACCGCTGATTCAGTGTCGTGGAACGTGATTGGCAGAATGATTCATGGCACGAGATTCATCGACAACTCGCTTGAGCAAGATAAAGCCTATTATTATAAATTGAGAGCCATCGACCACAGTCTGAACCAGTCAGAAGCATCGGAAATCATCACTGCCCAAACTTCTGGCGAGAAGACCATGATTGCCGAATATGAATTCGACGATTCCAGCATCGACAACACAGAGAACTATTTCGATGCAGCCTTCAATGGCACACCTACTTATGCAGGCGTTATCAAATCACGTCTGAAATCGGGTACGAAATACTTGAATTTCAATGGTACCGATAATTATATGTCGTTGCCTTACCAAGTGGCAAATCAAAAAGAAATGACCATCTGCACTTGGTTCTATCCTGTAGGTTCAACGGACTACTGGCAACGCATTTTTGACTTTGGAAACGGCACCGACCAATACATGTTCTTCACGCCTAATAGCGGTTCTGATGCTCGTTTGGTGCTCAAAAATGGTGGTAGCGAACAAATCCTGAAAACAAACCGAATGAACAGCACGTCAATGAAGCATCTCACCATCACCCTAAGTGCCGACTCCGTGAAGATGTACTTAGACGGTGAATTGGTGGCAGAAACTGCCGACATCAGCATTCGTCCATCCGACTTCAAACCTGTGCTGTGTTACATCGGAAAGAGCCAGTTCGCCAGAGACCCTCTCTTCAAAGGTGTGCTCGACGATTTCCGCATCTACAACTACGCTTTATCGCCTGGCGAGATTGCAGCCGTGATGCAAGATTCCACCAATGAAGGTCCTGTGGATGGAGGAAGCAATGCCATCAGCAACATCAGCAACTCCGGCATCACCACTACCGAAATCTTCACCCCAAGCGGCATCTCCACACAGAGCCTGCAAAAGGGCATCAACGTCGTGAGAGAAACCTCCACGAATGGCAAGACCAACGTAAAGAAGGTGATGAAATAAGCTCCCTCATGCCATCCTCCAAGAGGGGAGAAACAAACACATCGAGCATACATCTGTGCTAATGTCTATCCAAAGGAACGATAGATGATTACACTCATGTATGCTCGATGTGTTTATAAGGGTATTATTCTCCCCCCATTTTTCACTTTTCACTCTTCACTTTTCACTCTTCTCTCTTTACTAACCTTTTTTCCAGAAACTTCTTGTGAAGATAATGAGTACAGGGAAAATCTCAAGACGGCCAATCAGCATCAACCCCGAACAAACGAATTTCGCTACTGGCGAAAGGATTGCCCACGAATGTTCTGGTCCGTAGTAGCCCATGCCTGGACCCACATTCGAAAGCGACGACATGGCAATACCCAATGCCTCGTAGTAATCGAACTGCTGGCGAGGGCTGGTTGGCGAAACGCCATGAAGTGCCAAGAAGAAAGAACCCAACAACAAGGCTCCCACAAACAGGGCAACGAAAGCAAGCAAGGTCTGCACCACTTCGTGCGAAATTATTTGCCCGTTGATACGTATCGGAAGAATGGCTCTTGGATGGAGAATCTTTCGGAAATTATTGCGTGCCACTCTAAAGATGATAGACCAACGGATACATTTGAATCCACCCGTGGAACTACCCGAACAAGCACCTGCAAACATCACAAACAGCAGTGGTGGCATGAGCTGAACTGGCCAAACCGTGTAGTCGCAATTTGCCAGACCTGTCGTAGTTTGCAACGAAACCACCGTGAAGATGGAGTCGCGGAAACTCTTTTCTAAAATATCCAAAGAGTGAAACACCGAATCAAACGAAACAGGCAGTCCATCGATACGAGTCCAAAACAATGTATTGGTACAAACGGCTGTCACACCCAGTATGATAATCAGATAGCAGCGCAATTCCGCATCATGAAAGAATCGGCCAATCTTTCCCTTCAAAATGCTATAATAAATCAGCGTGTAGTTCACTCCCGCCATGAACATGAAGAAAGAGAGCGTGTATTCAATGGCTTTGGAATGATACACCTCTTGCAGCACCGCACTGTGTGTGCCATAGCCACCTGTTGCAATCGTCACTAAGCCATAATTGACAGCGTCAAACAGATTCATTCCGCAAAGATAAAGAGAAAGAATGCAAAGCATCGTCAGCAACAGATAGACAAAACCTATCCATTTGGCTGTCACGCTGATACGTGGATGCACCTTGTTATGGAGCGGTCCCGTACTCTCAGCCGCGAAGAGTTTCAGTTCACCCACTCCAAAGGCAGGCAAGATGGCAATCGTGAAGAACACAATTCCAACACCTCCTATCCATTGGGTCAGACTGCGCCAAAAGAGGATACTTCTTGGCTGTATATCGCAATTGTCAATGACCGTCGCACCCGTCGAAGTGAACCCCGACATGGATTCGAAAAAGGCACTTGCCACATCAGGCAACGAACCGCTCAAGAGAAATGGCAGCATACCGATAATGGTGAAAATGAGCCAAACCAGCGTAACCACCAAATACCCATCCTTTCTACCCATCGAACTGCCGGCATCGCGACCCACAAACATGGATACCGCTCCAAGCACAATGGCAATCACTGTCGGCCAGACAAACGGCATGTAGTAGCCATGATAGTAGAAGCCAACCACCATGCTCAATGCCATGAGTCCTGCTTCCACGAAAAGCAGAATTCCAATTACCTTTATGATGAGTTTCCAGTTAATCATATCAATAGAGTGAAAAATGAAAAGTGAAAAGTGAAAAATGAAGCGTGAAGTGTGAAGCGTGAAGCGATACCATCCGGATGGCATTTTTCATTTTTCACTTTTCTCTTTTCACTTAAAGTACCTATCCAATTTCTTCAACGTTCCGCCGATGCAGAACACCACCACCTTGTCGCCTTCACGCAGCACCGTGCGACCGCCTACGAGTTGTCCCTTGCCGTCGCGCACCATACCACCGATATTCACACCTCGAGGAAAGCCCAAGTGCATCACATCGTCTTTCGTCACGCGCGAGTTCTTCTTCACCACGAATTCTGCCACGTCAGCATCTGCCACAGTGAGCATCTTCATGTTATCGACACTCGATTTCAACAGCATTTCATAGATATAGCTGGCAGCGATTTTCTTCTTGTTCACAATCGTACCCACATCCAATTGCTCTGCCATTTCGAGATAGTCGAGATTCTCCACTTGGGCGATGGTTTTCTTCACACCACGTCGGCGAGCAGCCACACATGCCAGGATGTTCTCTTCATCGTTTGGAGTCAGCGAGATGAACGCCTCCGACATGTCGATACCTTCATCTCCCAACAAGTCCATATCGTGTCCCTCACCGTTAATCACCATCGTGCGTTCGCGAAGCAGTTCACCCAATTGATGACAACGCTCATAATTCGGTTCCACCACCTTCACGCTCATCTCCTTTGGCAATGCCCAGTCCGTTCTCACCGTCAACTTGTCACCGCCAATGATAATGGCACGCGCCACCTTCGGATAATCATCCTTGCCCGAAAGATGACAAATATCATTCACCCTCTCGCGTGTTGTCATGAAGAAAACCAGGTCGTGCGTCAAGATTTTCTCATCGCCGTATGGCACAATCGTGTTTCCATCGCGCTTAATCGCCACCACGTGGAAACTATGTCCGTGCATCATACCGATTTCCTTCAGCGTATGCCCCACGAGCAAGTTATTCTCGTTTTTGATTTCCTTATCGTAAATCGGGTGACTATCGTGCATCTTCACACTGAGCAGAATCAGGTCACGCGCCTCACCAAATTCCCAAGTCTGTCGAGCCCAGGAATATTTCGACGAAGCAGCGATGTCCTTAGCTGCCAGCAATTCAGGATAGATGAGACGATTCACACCCATCTTGTTGAAAATCTCCAGATTCTCATCCTTCATGTACTCGTAGTTATCCACTCGAGCCACCGTCCGCTTGGCACCCATCTGCTTTGCCAACATGGAAATCGTAATGTTCTGACTCTCGTCAGGTGTCACGGCAATAAACAAGTCAGCCTTTCCCGTACCTGCATTCTGGAGCACACTGATGCTCGTAGGGTCTCCCGTCAAGGTGATGATGTCGAGCGCATCGTTCAGTTTCACCAAGCGCTCCTCCTCCTTGTCCACGAGGACCACATTCAGATTTTCTTTCGAGAGCAGGCGAGCCAAGTGGGTTCCCACCGCTCCTGCACCAGCAATAACGATATTCATAGAAAGCTTTATTTACTACAAACTCTTTCCTTGATCGCTTCCGCATCCATCTTACAGATGGCACGCAGTTGAGCCACGGTTCCATGTTCCACAAAAGCATCGGGAATACCCATGCGTTCCACTTCCACCTGATAGCCGTGGTCGGCAAAGAACTCCAGTACGGCACTACCCAATCCACCACTCACCACACCATCCTCTATGGTAATCACCCGCTTGAACTTCTTTCCCACCTCATGCAATATATCCTCATCAATTGGTTTCAAAAAACGCATGTCGTAGTGAGCCACCGAAGGGAATGAAGAATCTATTTTACTCTGCTCATTGGAAGAGTCACTTTCATTCTTCATTCTTAATTCTTCATTCTTCATTTCGTCTTCCTCAAGGGAAGAAATAGCTTTTTCCACCTCCGTTCCGATAGGTCCTAACGACAGCACAGCCACATCGTCACCATCCTTCAGTTTGCGACCCTTGCCCACAGGCACCGCTTCCAGTTCGCAATGCCAATCCACCCGTGAACCGCGTCCGCGTGGATAACGAATCACGAAAGTGCCCATGTCCTTCTGCTGAGCAGTGAACATCAGTCGGCGCAATTCCTGTTCGTCGTACGGCGAAGCAATAGTGAGATTCGGAATCGGACGAAGGAAAGCAAGGTCGAAAGCACCGTGATGTGTCGGTCCATCCTCGCCAACGAGTCCTGCACGGTCCAAACAAAGCACCATGTTCAACTTCATGATGGCTGCATCGTGGATGATATTGTCGTAGGCACGCTGCATGAACGATGAATAGATGTTGCAGAAAGGCAACAAGCCGTCTTTCGCCATACCACCCGAGAAAGTCACCGCATGACCCTCTGCAATACCCACGTCGAACACGCGCTTTGGCAGTTCTTGCATCATGATATTCATGCTGCAACCCGTTGGCATGGCAGGAGTTACACCCACAATCTGCTCGTTTTGCTGAGCCAGTTCGAGCAATGTCTTGCCAAACACCTCTTGGAATTTCGGAGGACAAGGATTCTCATGCTTCGATACTAAGCGCTTGCCCGATTCCTCGTCAAACTTACCAGGAGCATGCCACACAGTTGCGTTTTTCTCAGCAGGAGCATAGCCTTTTCCTTTCACGGTATGGACATGAAGCAACTTCGGTCCTTTCATCTCCCTGATTGCCTTCAACACACGCACCAGTTCCACCACGTCATGTCCATCGGTAGGACCAAAATAGCGGATGTCCATGCCCTCAAACATGTTCTGCTGGCGGGTGAGCATCGACTTCAAACTGTTGTTGAAGCGAATAATGCTCTTTCTGCGCTTCTCATTGAGCACACCCCAATCGAAGAGTTTTCTTGAGGCACGGTATCGCAAGTTATTATAGGTGGTATTGGTATTCAATTTCAGCAAATACTCACGCATACCACCCACACTATTATCAATCGACATGTTGTTGTCGTTCAGAATCACCAACAGGTCGTTTGGAATGCCAGCGGCATTGTTGATTCCCTCGAAAGCAAGTCCACCACTCATGGCTCCATCGCCAATCACAGCCACCACCTTCCTCTTCTCACCATGCAGACGGGCGGCTACCGCCATACCCAGCGCTGCACTCACAGAATTCGAGGCATGACCGCAGCAAAACGTATCATATTCGCTTTCTGTTGGGAAAGGAAAAGGCTTCAGTCCACCCAACTTGCGATTGGTGCAAAACTGGTCGCGTCTTCCTGTCAATATCTTATGGCCGTATGCCTGATGTCCCACGTCCCACACAATGCGGTCGTATGGCGTATCGAACACATAGTGCAGTGCCACGGTAAGTTCCACCACACCCAGACTCGATGCCAAATGCCCCGGATTCACCGACAATTCATGGATGATGTCATGTCGCAATTCGTCGCAAAGCAAAGGCAACTGATCAACGTTCAGCTTACGCAAATCAGCCGGACTATCAATCTTCGGCAACAGCTTATAATCCTTTTCTTCAGTCATTTATGGGCTTTCTACAATATTTTAACAATAAAATACAAAGCATAATTCCGTGCAAAAATACAAAATAAAGCTGATATAAATGCCAAATTTCCGAGAATTTACACAATCCAGCTTGCAAATAAAGGCTTCAAAGGGAAATCGAGCATGGTTCGCTAAGGCAAGTATGCAAAACAATGAGCGGAAAGTTTCAAATGTACTAGCTTTTTCCTTTAATTATACAGAATCGTTTCCTTGATTGAAGCGAATCAGTCCTTTGATTTTACTGAAATGCCGAGCCCTCAACGTTTACACGGCGAGGGCTCGTTATCGCAACGCCGAGCGCTCGCCATTTCGATAACGAGCCCTCGGCAACTAGTTGAATTCAAAGGAACGCTTCAGTCAATCCCCACATGTTCTTCTGACAATCCCCTAACGCACTGCATCAAAAGCACTCCTTTGTCCCCACATCTCCATTTCTTTATTTCCCCTGTTTTTAAATTAATCGTTGCAAGGCGACATTATCACTTTCAACCGAACTGACGTAATTACAAATTATTAAACAACTTGTTTTGTACATCTGCAAATCAAAACAATGGAACAATATTTTCGTTATAATTTCATACACTAATACCATCCATCTATTGGCTTATAAAAATGTCGGATTCTTTTTAAAAAGGCATTTTCTATATCTCCTTCTCGCCCTTCCCAACGAAAGGTTTCGTTGTCAATAATCTCCATAACCAAAAATGTTATCTGATTATAGATTTTGGGCTCTCCTGAGGGCAATAGTTCCACCTTTCCTAAATCATCAATCGTACATAGATGTTTTTTGTAATCTTCAAATCTCCATATATGGATCAGTGGTTTTATTGTGGAAACCGTTATTCTATGAACAAAATGTTCACTATTGTCTCCTTCCGAGATTTGATCTAATCTATTTTTATCCCAAAACAAAGACAAAGACCCTAAGTATTCATTAGAAAAAATGACATACACTTCTAATAGTCCAAACTCTTCATTTTGTCTTTTTATCGTTTTATCACGAAATTCCTTCTTTTGCACAAATAATCTGCACCAGAACTTTTCATCCTTAAGAATTTGCTTATAACTACCCATAATACTTATTTTTAGTTCTGATTGCAAATATAACTAAAAAACATAATTCTTATGTTATTTTAAAGAAAAAACTGAATCATACAACGTCAAATGATGGCACTGTTTTGCTATTATTATGCAACCAAAACAAAGAAATAACATACTTTTTGAAATAATAAATTAAACTTTTCGTCGTTATTATCATCAAATACGATATGATGATCATTTGATTTATCCCTATTTGAAACCTCATTTTTTTAAACTACTACATGAAACGGTATTCATTAACTATCTTGTCTGCCTTGTTTTCAATTTGCGCATGGGCAGACGATTACGACTATCTTGCATTCCAAAAAACGGATAACAGCATTGTGGCTTTTGCCAGTCGAGACATCCAAATCAGTTTTTCCGACACCTCCACTTCTGTCAAGACAGCGGACGGTGAGACCTATTCCTTCACGACAGCCGAACTGGTGAAAATGTCGTTCAGCGCAACGGACAACAGCACCAACGCCATCAACAGCCTCTTGTTCGACGGAACAGAGGAAATCGAACTGTTCACCACTTCGGGCATCAGCGTCGGCAAGTTTTCTTCTATTGAGTCAGCAAGCAGCAGTCTGCCTCGTGGCATCTACGTAGCAAAGTCATCCACCCAGGGCAAAGCCTCTGCTAAATTCGTATTGAAGTGATATGAAAAAGAATATGGCATTAGCTTTGGCTTTGGTATTGGCTACCACTGCCCAAGCACAAGTATTGGACGTGAAGCAGGGAAATGTGACCTATCGCTACAACGCGAAGGATTGTGGCGAAATGACTTACAACGATGGCACAAGTGTGACGATTGGAGGCAGGACTTACGCCCTCTCCGATGTGGATTTTATCTCGATGAATTCGGCAATTTCTGTCGATGACAACAGCGTATCAGTCACTTATTCAAGTTCCGAAGCACAGGTGGTGATTGCAGGTAATATCGCTCAGTATATGACTGCGAGTGTGACGAACGGCACCGACGTGAGCATCCTCGAAACGGGTTGTACCGATGAAATCACTTATACACTCTCGGGGTCGTGTTCCGATGGTTCGTTCTATCAGGATGGCGACTTGAAAGCCACGTTTGTGTTGAACAACCTCTCACTGACCAACCCGACAGGTGCTGCCATCAACATCGACGATGGTAAGCGTATCGCCATCGTACTTGAAGGCAGCAACTCCCTTGCCGACGGCAGCAGTAGTGAGGCAAAGGGAGCACTCATGGTGAATGGACATTCGGAATTCACGGGTTCAGGAACGCTGAACATCGCTGGCAACGGCACCAAGCACGCTTTCTGGGCTGACGAGTACATATTGCTGAAAAAGACCATGACGGGCGGCATCAACATCACGAAAGCCACGAAGGACGGTATCAATGTGAATCAATATCTGAAAATCAAGGGAGGTAGCCTTACCATCAGTGGCGTGGGCGACGACGGCATCCAAATTGGCATGGAAGGCGAACTCACTGAGGACGATGGCAAGTTCATCATGAGCGACGGCACACTCTCCGTGACTGTTCCATCGAGTGTGGGTGGCGGAAAATGCGTGAAGGCTGATTCCACCATCGCCATCTCGGGCGGCACACTCACACTGAAAGCACAAGCCGCATCCACCTACGACTCCTCCACACACGACTACAGTGTGGGAGCAGGCTTGTCGAGCGATGTGAACGTTGAAATATCGGGCGGAACCATCAACATAACCAATACGGGCAACTACAGCCACGGCATTAAAGCGGATGGAGCGATGATTATTTCGGGCGGCGATATCACAACGACGAGTTCGGGAAGTGCATCCCACGGCATCAAGGCGGAAACGACGCTCGACATCTCCGGGGGATTAGTAAAATGTACTACTTCGGGTGCTGCCACATCGAAATACACATCTACGGGAACCACTGACTACAAGGGCTGTGCGGGCATCAACTGCGATGGCAACATGACCGTCAGCGGCTCCGCCTATATCATCTGCACTTCTTCGGGAACGGGAGGCAAGGGTATCTCTGTGGATGGTACACTCAGCGTGAATGGTGGCACCATCGACTCCAAGGCAACAGGCTCCAACTACGGCAGTTCAGGCGGTGGTGGAGGTGGCTGGGGAGGTGGTTCATCCACTTCGTCCAATGTGTCAGCCAAAGGTATCAAAGCAGACGGTGCTGTCGTATTCAACGGTGGAGAAACCCATGCTACCTCGTCAAGCCATGAGGCATTTGAAACCAAGAGCACATTGACGGTCAACGACGGCAAACTCATTTGTGTGTCGAGTGCCGACGATGCCATCAACTCTGCCAGCCACATGTACCTCAAAGGCGGTTACGTGCTTGGACAGACTTCTTCGAACGATGGCATCGACTCGAACGGAAACATGTATATCAGTGGTGGCGTGGTACTGGCATTCGGCAGTGGCAGCCCTGAATGTGGACTCGATGCAGCCGAACGCTATTACCTCTACATCACGGGCGGTACCGTGATTGCGAATGGCGGTGGCAACAACAGTGTCACCTCTACCACAGGCAGTCAGCCACTCATCGGTGTTTCTACAAGCTTGAGTAAGTTCGCCATCGAAACGACTTCCAGTGCGGGCAACTCATCCATCTTCGCATTCGATGCTACTCAACTGCCAAATGGCTACACCACTTCCTCAGGAGGAGGTGGCGGTGGCGGCGGTTGGGGCGGTCATGGTCCTGGCGGCGGAGGTGGTGGAGGTGGTGGCACCAGCAGCTGGCTCATCAGCTCCCCAAGTTTCAACACGGGTTCCACCTATTATATTTATTCTTCTCCAACCATCACCGAAACTGACGACACTTGGTATGGACTCACCCTCGGAGCCAAAGTGAGCGGAGGTTCCCAAACCACTTCTGCCAAAGCCACTACCACGTATAGCGGAAGATAGGGAAATGAAGAATGAAGAATGAAGAATAAAGAACGAAGAAGGGCTTCGGCAAAACCGAAGCTTACTGAAAAAAAGGAATGCCTTCCGAAAGGAAGAAATGTGTTCTAAACAAAAAAATGAAGAATGAATGGCTCATTCTTCATTTTTTTATTCTTCACTCTTCATTCTTTATTCTTCATTCTACATTCTTCATTTAAGAACTACCTTTCCCATATCACATCCCATCCTCTTGGGAAGCCTGGACAATTGCCTTTGCTGCCTTCCCATCCGTTGCACATGAGAGCCACGGCGGTGAGGAGACCGCCATTGCCAGGGAGATAGATGCGGAGACGACCATCTTGGTAGTTGTGACCATTCTTCAGATAAGTGTTCGTGCGTTTGTCCATGAGGAGCGCATTAACAGCCATCTCGGGTTCACCCAAACGAGCTGCACACATGGCAGTCATCGGGTAATCCCATCCCCAAGTCTTGTCCCAGTTCCAACCGTTCCACACCCAGTTCAACGTGTTGTGCATCACTTCTCGGTCGATACCGTAATAGCCTGGGAGAATGCCCAAAGCACCCAGCACTGCCATGTGGTCGGAGGTGTATTTGATGTCGGTGTAAGTATCCGTAGCATTTTCAGCAGCAAGATAGAGGTTGTCACTGTTCTTGGCAAGCGGCGACAGGTGGTCAATGATGTCCTGCCACAACTGGTTAGGTTCTCTACCCAAACGCTTCCTCCATTCCTGAGCCACCGACAGTCCATAGTGCCAATACGACAACTCGAATGGCGCATTCACGGTGGTCTTAGCAGAGAGCGTTTCCTGTGCAGGAATGAAACCACGCAACTCCCAACGATTCTTCTCCTTATTATAATTAGCAAAGTCTGCCATCATCACTGCTGTTTCCTCAACGAGTTCAGCATATTCATGTAAGAAGGCGTTTGCCTTGTCGCGACGATATTCATCTCCGTTATAGTCATCCTTGCTGAGATAGCTTTGGTAAACAAGTTCTGCCAATTGGATAAGATGTGGCTGTTGCCAAATGAGGAAACTACCCACATTGGATGGTGCCTCGATACCGCTTGGATCCGTCATCTTCATCCAACGCACACCCTTGAATCCCTGTCGTTCTGCAATTTGACGAGCAATCGGTTCTGCAGACTTATACCACTTGAGAGCCTTGCGGAGCATGTCGCCATGTCCCCACAATGGAAGCCATGCCTCGTGCCAGTAAATCATTTCGAGGTGGAACTTGCCAAACCAAGAGTTGTAGGTGAGTCCTGTTTCCTGAGGAGGTACACTTCCTGCACTCTGAATCGCCAAAAGGTACTGACTCAGCACCACTCGGCGCTCCAATTCCTTGGCACGAGGGTCGATGCAACGCGAGAAATCCACCGCCGCTCCTTCGGTCCAGAAATCATGCCAATGCTCTGCCGCAGCCTTCTGGCTTTCAGTAAAACTTGGCAGCACATGAGTTTCAAAAGGAAATGTCTTCGAGTATTTGACGCTCAAACTCCAATCCACGGAGGAAGGTTTGAGACGGAAACAGTTGCGCCCTACCCGTTTCATATCGACTTTACCCGACCACTGAATCGTGACGAAATAGGCGGTTCCATCGAGAATTCTCTTCAAGACAGCACCCGAAGGAATCGGCACCATTTCCGTTTCGTGCATGTTATCGGAATTCCAATCACAAGCATCATCGCTATGTTTTCCCGTAGGATAAGGGAAGCGAATGAGGAGCGGCGTTTTGTTCATGTTCTGAATGCGCGTACTCATCATGTCGAGCTTAGGATGACAGACGGTCTGCACCTCGAAAGTCTTGTTATTGTATTGGAAGGAACTACGAATCTCTCCGTTCCACAAGTCGAGTGTCTGATAAATGTTGTGTACATTCGCTGGGGTAGCTTTCTTTCCGAAATCGAAGCCCACCACACCCAAATGCAAGCGGTGAGGATTGGCACGATACCAGTCGGAAGCCTTCTTACCTCGTACTGAATCATCCGCCTTCACCTGACAAGCATAGAGTTCTTGATGTCCACGTCCGAAATCGTATGCACGCAGGGTTTCATCAAACTGCAGGTTCTCAGGATTAGAGAAACTATGCCATCCCCACTGGCTCTGTGTGCCGAGGGGTACACCTCCCGAATAATACTCAGGAAAAGTCTGCAAACCCGTGGCATCGACAGTGACAGCAAACTCACCATTTCCCACTGACAACGAAGCCAACGTGTCCATTTCAGTCACTATGGGGCAATTTCTATCCATTAGTGCTTTTCTGTCAATTCTCCCTGCCCACACGGAGAGAACCGATAGTATAAAAGCGATAAGTGTAACAAATCTTTTCATGGCACAAAAGTAACACTAAAAAATTAAAAATTGAAATCTGAGAAATAAAAAATAAATGCAATTTGATTTATCATGAGAAAAAAGACCTGTCTTTGCAAGCATTATTCATCAAAAAAGTGCATATTCAACGAAAAGCAAAAACAAGAAAAAGTCCCGATGGATTCGGCATTTTTTTGAACAATTAGAATATGGCTTTTAGTTTTTTCACACACTCGTTGCGAGAAATTAAAAAATAATCATTACTTTTGCACACATAATTATCTAAAAAAGAGAACTATATGAATATAAAGCAAGGCATATTTCAATCGTTCTCACTGCGATTGAGCCTCGTGGTGGCTTTTTTCACAGCCTTGATGATGGTGCTGATTCAGCTGTTGCAGGGATGGAGCGCCTATCGACAGGTGAAGAGCGATGCTACCACTGAATCATCGATGGCACTGCGTATCAATACGCTCGAAATGAACAAATCGATGATTCTCGCCGAGGAGATTAGCTCAGATATGAAGTACCTTGCCAAATTGCATATCCATGAACCCGACTCGATGGCTACAGTGAGTCAGGTGATTCTGAACTATAGCCTTGCCATTAAGAACTGTGCGATTGCCTTTGTTCCGGGTTATTTCAAGGGGAAGTACGAAAAATACATGCCAGGTGCGAAGCGGGTGGACGGCAAGGTGGAAAACCTTTGCTTCTATACAGAGGAGCATTATGATTACCCCACGAAAACTTGGTTCCTCACTGCCTTGAAAACGGGCGAGGCTGTCTGGACCCAACCTTACCACGACATGGACTCGGTGGGCAATATCTTGGCTTCCTACGTGTTCCCAATCTCCATCGACAACGAGAAACCTTTTGCCGTAGGCATTGTGGACGTGGTGCTCAACTGGTTCAACCACGGCGATGAGAAGGGTGCTATCCCGCAGTTGGTGGTGATTGGAAATGGAGAGCGTTCTTGCGATTTGTCGCACAAGAATGTTTCTGGAAAGAACAAGCATCTTAAACTGGACGACAACAAATGCGCCAAGCCCATCACTCCTGGCTTCCCAGACAATCACTACCAGGAACTGATGCAGCACATTGACGAACTCCAGGAGAAGGAGGGACATTTCACCCTCAAGTTCAACGACAAGAACTATTATACAAGTTTCACGCACATGCCCAACACGGACTGGAACATTGCCGTGGTGAGCCAATACGACGACATCTTCGCCTCGCTTCTATCGTTGAGGACACTGATGCTCATCCTGTTGGTGCTGGGAGTGGCAGGCGTAGTACTGCCGTGCATTTGGATTATCAAACGCAATTCGCGTCCACTGGAGACCTACTCCCTCTTGGCGCAGCAAATTTCCGAAGGCGATTTCGATGTGGCACTGCCAAAACTGAAATACCACGACGAGATATGGCAAGTGGGACAATCGCTCCAATACATGTCAACTTCACTGAAGCAGTACATGGGTGAACTGAAGGCGGCAACTGCCAAGGAGACTGCCATCAAAAGCCAGATGCATATTGCCAAGGATATACAGATACGTATGCTACCCAAGTCGTTCGACCGACAGACGGCAGGCACTACCATCGACGTCAACGGTTGGCTGGAAGCCATGCAGGAAGTGGGTGGTGACCTCTACGACTTCCAGTTGAGCAAGGACAGGAAAAAACTGTTCATCAGTATTGGCGACGTGAGTGGCAAGGGAGTACCAGCATCGCTCTATATGGCAGTGACACAGAGTCTTGCCCGTGCCTTCGCCTTTCAGCAGATGGGAAGCAGCGACATCATCCGACAGCTGAACGAAATCGTTTCGCGCGATAACGACATGAATATGTTTGTAACCATGTTCATCGGTTGGCTTGACCTTGAAACGGGCTTGCTCACCTATTGCAGTGCAGGTCACAATCCACCCGTATTGGTACGCAACGGCAGCCAAGTGGAACAGATAGAAGTGAAGCGACAGTTCCCAATAGGACTGATGGAAGGTGCCTCTTATAGCACCTCCACCCTGCAACTAAACGATGGCGACGTGCTTTTGCTTTACACCGACGGAGTGACCGAGGCCGAAAACAGCAAACAGGAGCAATATGGCGAGGAACGACTGATGCAAGTGCTGTCGCAAATTGGCGAACGGGAGGCATCAGCCATCATTGAACTTGTGCGTGAAGATGTGAATAAATTCAGGGACGGAGCCACTCCAAACGATGACACGACCATCGTCCCTTTGCGCTACCATAGCTCACATGCTCAACCATTGGTGAAGACTCTCACCATCAAGAACGAAATGAATGAGTTGGATAGGTTTATCTCATGGATTGAAGAGGAACTGAAAGCGGTGGAAACACCTATAGAGGTGATAACAAAGATGAAAATCGCCCTCGAGGAGGCAGTGGTGAATGTCATCAACTACAGCCAGATGCCTGCAGGCAGCGACATCGTCTTTTCGCTCGAGACAAAAGACACGAAGGATGGGCACCAACTCGTATTCACCATCAAGGACACAGGTGTGGAGTTCGACCCTACGCAGCACAATAAAGCCATCCTTGACGGAGACCCAACCGAGCGACCTATCGGCGGACTGGGCATCCACATGATGCACGAAATCATGGACGTGATAGAATATCTACGTGAGAACCATCATAATATATTGACACTCAAGAAAAATTATTAATTCATAAACAATCATGGAAATAAAAATCAATGAATGCAATGAAAAGGCACTGAGCCTTTCAATCGTGGGACGACTCGACTCGATCACGTCACCTATTTTCCTTCCTAAAGTGGAGGAAGCCTACAACAGCGGCGACATCATCATCGACTGCAACGAACTGGAATACGTGAGTAGTGCAGGACTGCGTTCACTTATGACTCTCTACAAAAAGGCTCAAAGCAACAATGGCACTCTGCGGATGAGGGGAGTGAACGTCGCAGTCAACGATGTACTAAGAATGACGAACCTCGACAGCGTGTTTGTGATAGAATAAGAGAATGAAGAATGAAGAATGAAAAATGAAGAATGAAGAATGAGTTTTACTCTGCTTAGGAAATGAGTATTTTCATTCTTCATTCTTCATTTTTCATTCTTCATTTATAAACTAATAGTTCTCCTGATGGATTTCGAAGTAAGCCTGAGGATGTGCACAAACAGGGCAGATTTCAGGAGCTTCCTCACCCACTACGAGATGTCCGCAGTTGCGGCATTCCCATACTTTCACTGACGATTTCTTGAACACCTCTGCTGTTTCCACATTCTTCAGCAAAGCACGATAGCGCTCCTCGTGATGCTTCTCGATAGCAGCCACCATGCGGAACTTAGCAGCCAATTCCTTGAAACCTTCTTCCTCGGCAGTCTTGGCAAAGCCCTCGTACATGTCAGTCCATTCGTAGTTCTCGCCATCGGCAGCAGCACCCAAGTTCTCAGCGGTGTCGCCTATGCCATTGAGTTCCTTGAACCACAATTTGGCATGTTCCTTCTCGTTGTCGGCGGTCTTCAGGAAGAGAGCTGCAATCTGTTCAAAACCCTCTTTCTTTGCCTTCGATGCAAAATACGTGTACTTGTTGCGAGCCATTGATTCACCTGCAAAAGCTGCCTCCAGATTCTTCTCCGTCTGGGTGCCAGCATACTTAGTTTTCTTTTCCATGTTTCTTTGATTTAATTGTTAGTAGTAATCATTTATACTTAACGCTAAACTTTCTCATCTTCGCACTTCCAACTTATTGGCAACAAAGACACCTGCAAGGATGAGGGCACTGCCTATGTATGCCATGGGAGTCATGGGTTCGTCCAGCACCAAAGCACTGGCGATGACCGTCGTGACAGGGTTAAGATAGATATAGTTGGAAGTTTGCATCACACCGATTTTCGAAACTGCCACACTCCAAAAGAAGAAGCAGGCAAAGGAGGCTATCACAGCAAGGAAAACGAGGTTCATCCACACTTCGGGACGTGCAAATCCCTCCACAGGGAACGTCCACGGACGAAGCAGGAACACGGGTAGCGCCGTGAGAAGTCCATAAAAGAACACCTTGCGTGTGATAAAAACTGCACCATAACGAAGTGAAATCTTCTTGATAATCAAACTGTAAAGTGCCCACGAGAGCGCGGCAGTGAGTGCCAGCAAGTCGCCTTTGGGATTGAGGCGCAGCACAAACTTTCCATTGTAAATCACCACACCCACACCAATCAATGCAATCACGGAACCGATGATGAGCGGAGGGGTGGCTTTGATGTCCTTCACAAACAGCAAACCCAATAGCATCGTAATCAGTGGAGCCGTACAGACAATAAATGCCACGTTATTGACATACGAAATGCCAATGGCTTCGTTTTCCGCAAGAAAATAAAGACTTCCACCCACGATACCCAGTACCACAAACAACAGTTCGTCCTTCCACGACTTGCTCTTCAGTTTACCACGCGAGAAGGCAAGGATGCAAAGATAAGCAATGGCGAATCTCAGCACAAAGATTTCCAGAGGGTCCAAGCCCGCATGAAGCAGTACCTTGGTATTCACAAAAGTAACACCCCAAATCGCAATCGTAGCGATGGCAAGCAAATGATATGCAAAATTCTTCATTGAAAAAACTGTTCTAAAACCATTCAGCCCTCCATGCTTGTGTCAGTCACATCGTTTCATTTTCCAACTCCAACAAGCCAACATGCAAATATACAGCAAAAAAGTGAATAAGAAAAAATCAGAACACTTTTTTATCGGATTTTCAAACATTAGGCTCAAAAATCCCGTCACTGTCCTCTCGGACTATGACGGGCTGAGCGCTCTATTATCTAACTAACTTAATTATCTAACTAACTTAAATCAGGGATTTAAAGGATATAAAGGATGAAAGGGTGAATGAAAAACGAAGGAGGGCTTCGGCAGAGCCGAAGCTTACGGAGAAAAGAAGCATGAAGGGCTTCGGCAGAGCTGAAGCTTACGGAGAAACGGAGGATTTTTTTCAACGAAGATGACAACGAAGACGATAATGGAAACGATTTGTCCTCATTCTACTCCTCTCCCTCACAGGGAGGGGTAAAGGGGAGGGTCCCTTTTATTCTTGCTTGATGCTCTCCACAGGATTGGCGTTGGCGGCGTGCCAGCTTTGGAGGATGACGGCAAGGAAGGAAGCGAGGGCGGTGATAAAGATGGCGAGGGCATAAATCCACCACGAGAGGCTGATGCGGTAACTGAACTGCGAAAGCCAGTCGTTGCCTATGTAGTAGATGATTGGGATGGCGATGATGGCGGCGATGCCCACATAGAGCATGAACAAGCGCACCAAGCGGATGAGCACCTGTCGGCTCTTCGAACCAAACACCTTCCGCACGGCTATCTCACGCCGACGCTGCTGAATGTAGTACGTGCTCATGGCAACGAGGCCGAGCAAGGAAATCAGCAGTGCCACTGCCGTGAAGATGAGGATGAGACGCATGAGCTGAGTTTCCTCCACGAAGTGCAGGGCTATGTATTCGCAAGGGCGCATCACGTTCGGGTACACATCCATATATTCCTCCCCTTTCACTTTCCGATACACCTCACGCACTTGTTGCTTTGCCTCCTCGGGGTCACCTTTGAAGCGAACCACCACTTCATAAAACTGATCTGAGTCGCCAACATAAATCTCCGTTGGATATTGGTCCTGCAAAACCGTTCCCCAACGCATATCCTCAAACACGCCTGCCACTGCCACACTGTCGATAACACGAACCATCCGTTTCATTTGGAAAGATCCATCGGCATCGGGGGTTCCCGTCCAAAATGGTCTTCCCACCATGCGGGCGTCAATAGGAGTACTGAGGAGTTCCATCGCACTGCGCGAGAAGTAATGATGCCGTCCTTCATGTTTCGATGTGTTGTACTTATGAATCATGTCCAAGCCCAACAATTCCAATCCTTCTTGCGAACAGTCCAGCGAGTTATGCTTACCGGCTTCAGTATCGTCATCACTCATGTTGTAAAAAGAACCTCCACCATTGCTCCACCAAGGAAGTTCCGAGAAAAAGCCGACCTGCTCCACGCAAGCCAACTGCTTCAGTTCCTTAGCCATGACCGAAAGAAACTCCTTATCCACCTTTCTTGTTCTGGGATGCACCTCCATCAGATGCTCCGTGTCGTAACCCATCGGCGCATTCACCATGTGATGGACCTGCAAGGAAATCAGCAACGAAACCCCAATCAGCACGATGGTGATGGTGTGCTGAACAATGATGAAGAAGCGGGAGAGCCGCATCTTGGTGGCGCGTCGGAAGGTGCCTCTCACCACCTCGATGGGTTGTGCCGACGAAGCGACCACGGCTGGAGCAATGCCTGCCAGGCTTCCAATCAGAACCGTCAGCGCCACCACTGCGAAAGGAAGCCATCCCTCCATGAGTTCACCGACTGAAAGCAACTCGGGCGTGTAACTCGAACCCACATCGAGAGGCGACTGCGTGAACAGTATTTCGTTCATCAGTGGGAGAATCAGATGCAATCCGCCAATGCCGATGAGCATCGCCACGGCGCACAGCAGCACCGACTCTGCAACAATGCGCAGGGTGAGACGCCAGCGATGAGCACCCAGCAAGCGGCGCATCGCCATCTCGTGCATACGGAATCCACTCATCGACACGGTGAGATTCACGTAGTTCATCAAGGCAAAGAGCAAGATAATCAGTCCTGCCAACAGCATTGCCTTCACACGCACAAGACTGCCGTGCTGAGTTGCGCCAGTGACTTCGGGCGAGAAATAAAGACTACGCAGAGGGCGTAAGTTGTAATTCATCTTCCTTATCCTCTCCCCCTTTGCCTGCATTGCTGCTTCTCGCAATGCGTCCTGTACTTCTTGCTCATGCTCCTCTATCTTCACACCCTCATGCATACGCAGATAGACCATTCCTTCATATTTTTCGCCCGACAAGTGCTGCTCCGCCAAGGCTTGCTGCTCCAAAGGCAAAACGATGTCGTAATGGTTGAGATAGGTGTGGCGAAACGGTTCCATCACAGCACTGACCACATAGTGTAGCGTGTCGTTGATGTCGATGCTTTGCCCCACAGCCTGTTCTGTGCCAAACAGTCGCTGCGCCAAACTGGTGCTGATGACGATGGCATGAGGCTGTCGCAAAGCCGTTGCACGGTCACCATAAGCAAGTGGAAAGGCAAAGAAATCAAAGAAATTCTCGCTCACAAAATACGCATCAGTCACTTTCTCAATGCGCACACTATCGTGACTGACAACTTGGAACATTCCAAGGGGAAACGACACATTGCAACCTTCCTCCACGAATGGCAACTTGTCCATCACGCATTCCTTCGAAAAGGGACAATATTCAATCTCCCTCTTGTCTCCTTGAACTTCGAAACCCTCAACCATCGTGGTGAGCGAATAGATGCGTTCCACACCAGGATGGAAGGCATCGCGCTCCAATTCCTGATGGGCAAAGAGCAAGATGAGCAACACGAAGGTCAGACTCACGGAGAGTCCCACCACATTCACAAAGGTATAGACTTTGTTTCGGGAGAGAAAACGGAGATAGGAGTTCATAGGAAATGAAGAATGAAAAATGATGAATGATGAATAAAGGAGGGCTTCGGCAGAGCCGAAGCTTACGGAGAAACGGAGGAATTTTTTCAACGAAGATGGCAACGAAGACGATAACGGAAACGATTTGTCCTCATTCTACTCCCCTCCCTCACAGGGAGGGGTAAGGGGGGGAGGGTCCTTTTATTCTTGCTTGATGCTCTCCACAGGATTGGCGTTGGCGGCGTGCCAGCTTTGGAGGATGACGGCAAGGAAGGAAGCGAGGGCGGTGATGAGGATGGCGAGGACATAAATCCACCACGAGAGGCTGATGCGGTAACTGAACTGCGAAAGCCAATCGTTGCCGATGTAGTAGATGATAGGGATGGCGATGACGGCGGCGATGCCTACGTAGAGCATGAACGAACGCACTAAGCGGATAAGCACCTGACGACTCTTGGAACCAAACACCTTCCGCACCGCTATCTCGCGCCGACGCTGCTGAATGTAGTACGTGCTCATGGCGACGAGTCCGAGCAGGGAAATCAGCAATGCCACAACGGTGAACACCGTGACGATGCGCTGTGCATTGATATGGCTCTGAAAGTCCCGACGCACATACTCATCCGTGAACATGCAGTTCTCTCCCATCTCCTTGTGGAAATGCTTTTCGTAGAGCTCCCCTATCTGCTGCACCGTCTTCACCATGCCCGTACCGTTCAGTTTGGCAATCACGCACGTAGCCCAGTCATGGTATGGATTCTTGTCGGTGATAGCAACGACGATAGGCAAGCTTTGCTCCGTCATGATGTGTCCAGCCTTGAAGCCCTTGATGATACCACTCACAGGCATGAGACGCTCTTCGGCATTCCAATCGCCAAACCCAGGACGGTAGTAGAACTCCGTGGCATCGGGCGCCAAACCCTGCGCCTCTAAGACCGATGGGGTGATGTAGTATTTGGGATAGCCGCCCACCTCTCCATACTCCCGCAGCGGCTTGATGTCGAGCACGCGCATAAAGAGGGTGTCGCCCATATATCCATTGAACGACTGAGGGAAATAATTGCCATCGGGACCTTTCACGGATTGAATGAAGCCCTGCGTGACAGGAGGCGCATCACATGCCGAGGCACAAACCACGCCTGGCAACTGGCGCACTTCGCCCAAGAACGCTGTCAGGTCCAGATCGTCAATGAAGATTTGCACCACGTTCTCCTTGTCGTAACCCAAGGGTGCATTCACAATGTGGCGCATCTGCAACCACATCGTTAGGCTCACGGCAATGAGCGTGATGGAAATCACATTCTGCACCGTGATAAACAACTTGGAGAACAGCATCTTAGTTCGTCTCGTAATCGTTCCTCGCACCACCTCTATGGGTTGAACCTTGGCGATGTAGAGACTTGGGAAAAGTCCTGTGACCACACCCACCACGACGACAAACAGCACGAGGCACAGCACCATGACAGGACTGGCAAACAGTTGTGACAAGTGGAGCGTGATGGGAGCATAGTAAGACTGATAGAGCAGACGGCTGGCAATGGGCAGCAAGGCGTAGGCAATCCACAATGCCAACACCATGCAGAACAGACTCAGCAGGACGCTCTCACCCAGAATGCGCCACGTCACCTTCTTCCGATGTTCGCCCAGCAAGCGGCGCATCGCCATCTCGCGCATACGGAAAGTGCTCTGCGCAATGGTCAGGCTCACATAGTTCATCATGGCAAAGAGCAAGAGCACAAAGCCCGTGATGAGCAGAATGCGCACCAGCCGCGCATCGCCATGGTGAGTGGCAGGACCCCAGATGTTTCCCATCATGTAGAAGTCCTTCAGTGGAATCAGCTCGATGTGTTCCCCTCGGTCCATGCCCCGATAGACAGTCTTGTTCTCCAGCAATCGCTGCATGTCGTCGATTTTGCTGTTCAAGTCGGCATGGGGTTTCGTCATGATGAAAATACTCTGAGCGTATGACCCGATGTCCTCTTTCCCGAAACAAGGGTTCATAATCATTGTTCCAGGCACATCGAGCGGCATCACCATGTCAACTTGGTCGAACGACGTGCGCTCGAAATCGCGAAACACACCGCTCACCGTGAGGTCCAATCCACCGTCCATCACACGGACTGTCTGCCCGATGGGGTATTCCTGACCGAAGAGCAAACGTGCCATGCTCTCGCTCAGCAGCACCGTATTGGCTTGCGGAAAGAGGCGAGCCGTGTCGCCCAAGAGAATCTGAAAATCGAACATCTGGAAGAAATCGTCCTCGGTGTAGAGAATGTGGACTTCCTTCTTGCGGGTGTCGTCGAGCATCATATTGCTATTGGAAAAGCCCGTGGCGCAGGTGTGCTCAATATCGGGAAAGTTGTCGCGCAGCACCTGTTCGATGCTCCAGTGGTTGGCAGTGATTAAACCATTGCCATCATTGCGGTTCATCGCCAACATATAGATGTGGTCGGCATTCCGATGCCAGCGGTCCGTGGTCCATTCGTACCAAACGTACAGACCAATCATGATGACAAAAGCCAAGCTCACTGAGAGCCCCACCACATTGACGGCTGTGTAGCCTTTATTTCGAGAAAGAAAACGAAGATAGGTTTTCATAGGGAAATGAAGAATGAAGAATGAAGAATAAGGAATGGCTTCGGCGAAACCGAAGCTTACTGAGAAAATAGAGAGGCTTCGGCAAAACCGAAACATACTGAGAAAGAAGGGAGGGCATTAAATAAAGTCTCCCATCTCGTCCACAATCTGACCATCGAAGAGGTTGATGATGCGAGTGGCGTAGGCAGCATCATGCTTGGAGTGGGTGACCATGATGATGGTGGTGCCATCGGCATTCAACTCCTGCAAGAGTTTCATCACTTCCTCACCGTTCTTGGAGTCGAGGTTACCTGTAGGTTCGTCGGCAAGAATCATGCTGGGATGGGAGATAACAGCACGGGCAATGGCACATCGCTGCTGCTGACCGCCCGAGAGTTGCTGAGGGAAGTGCTTAGCACGATGACTCATATCGACGCGTCGCAGTATTTCTGCCACACGCTCCTTGCGTTCCTTCGATGGCACATCGAGATAGATGAGAGGCAGTTCCACATTCTCTTCCACAGTCAGTTCATCGATAAGATTGAAGCTCTGGAACACGAAGCCTATTTCTCCTTTGCGCACGTCGGTGCGTTGGCTTTCTTTCAGGCTGCCCACGTCTTTTCCGTTGAGCACATAAGTGCCCGAGGTAGGGTTGTCGAGCAGACCAAGGATATTGAGCAAGGTGGATTTACCACAGCCCGATGGTCCCATGATGGCAACAAACTCGCCGTCTTCGACCGAGAGTGACACACCATTGAGGGCAATTGTTTTTACGAATTCCGCATGGAATACTTTGGAGATGTTTGTAAGGGTAAGCATTGTACTGTGAATTTTTATTTGATTGTTTTTATTATTTACTTGATAGTGAGTGTTTCGCGGTTCTTGAATGCTTCGTAGCCACTGGTGATGACTTGCTCGCCTGGTTCGAGACCTTCGAGGACTTCGTAGAACTTCGGGTTCTGGCGACCGATGCGGATGTTGCGGCGATAGGCATGATGTCCGTCGGCATCGAGGACGAACACCCAACTGCCACCCGTGACAGAAAAGAAAGTGCCTTTAGGAATAAGAACCGCTTGTTTCGATTCACCTAACTGAAGGTCGAGGTAGTAGGTCTGGCCGTTACGGATGCGGTCGGGACGCTCTTCACCGAACACAAATTCCACACGGAAGGAGCCATTGCGCACTTCGGGGAACACCTTGCGCACTCGCAGGTGGTAGCGATGTTCGTTGCGCTCGTAGTTGGCGATAAGTCCTGCCCGCACACGGTCGATGTAGTGCTCATCCACATTGGCAATCACCTTATAGTCGGAGAGGTCGTTCAGTTGACCAATCTTTCCGCCTGCACCGACGCTCTGCCCAAGTTCCACATCAAGCAAACCGATTTCGCCGTCGGCAGGACTACGCACTTCGAGCTTTGCCTTTCGCTCACGAATGAGAACGAGGTTCTGACGCATGTTATCGAGGTTTTCACGCAACTGCTCCACTTGCGAAGAACGGTAGATACTGTCCTGGTCGAGTCGCTGGAGGATGAGTCGTTGCTTCTTCTTGGCAAGTTCGTATTCCTCTTTTGCTTGCAGATATTCCTCACGCGTGTTGAGCTGTTCCTTGAAGAGCCGTTCCTGCTGCTGATAGTTACGTTGCTTGCGACTCACATCGAGATTGAGTTGAAGGAGTTCCTGACGGTTGTTGAGTCGGTCTTGCTCCATCGTGATTTGTGTGTTGCGAAGGAAATTCTGCTTCTCGGCGAGGTTTGCTTCTGCATTGAGGATTTCGAGGTCGAGATTGGCATTGGAGAGTCGAACCAGCACATCACCTTTTTTCACATGCGTCCCTTCTTCCACCACGCGCTCCATGACGATGCCACCTTCCTGCGGACAAATCTGAATGGTGGAAAAGGGTTGCACCTGTCCATCAAGTCGAACGAAATCGTCGAAACGTCCCATCTGAACCTCACCGATGTTGAGATTACGACGCTCCACGCTGAGTGTCTTCCCAATGTCGGAGAAGGCAAGCCAGATGCAAGCACCGATGAAGAGTGCAATGGCAGCGATATAGGGAGCAAAGCGGCGTAGCTTGCTTTTGGGTTCAAGAGAAATATCCATACTGCTTGAGTGTCCTACGTTTTAAGATTAATAAAAGGCGTTGCTGAAGGAGGCTGATACGCGACTGCTGAAGGGTGCGAGCAACTGTTTGAAGGTCGAGCAGAGAGGAGAGACCTTCTTCGTAGCGGCGCAAGAGCACAGCATGGGCAACGCTATCGGCAGCGAGTTTTTTGGTTTGCATGGCAATTTCCTTCTCACATGCTTCCACATCCAGGCATGCCTTGGTGTAGTCGATTTGGAGTTGGCGAAGCGTTTCTTCCTGCTCTATGCGAGCAAGGGCGAGTTGGCGTTTGCTCCGACGAAGATGGTGGACATGAGAGAGATGGTCCCAAAGAGGAATGCTGATGCCTGTGCTGATGGACGAACCCATATTGTCATGCCACTGCCTACCGAACGGTTTCGGATGGTAGCCCAAGCCATAACTACGACTATAGCCCGTACTGACACCTGCACTGATAGAAAGCGAAGGGAAGAAAGAAGCACGTGCCTGTTGAACAGCCAATTCTGCACTTTGAACATTCATACGGGCAGAAAGGGCGGCGGGATGGGAAGCCCCCTCCCGACCTCCCCGAGGGGAGGAGATTGTTACTTTGGTCGATGAATTATTCATTAACAGATTAACTACAGAAAGTTCCTCGTCGAGGGGATTTAGGAGGGGCTTTATCTCCTTTCCTCGGGGAAGTAGGGAGGGGGCTTCCCCCATCATCTTTCCCAACTCCAAGATGGCTTGCTGATAGTGATTTTCGCAGAGCAAACAGGAGAGTTCATCGTCTGCCACTTGTGCCTCGATTTGAGTGAGGTCGGCTTTTCCTTTCAGTCCGAGTTCTGCTTGCACTTGAGTCCGGCGGAGGAGCGAACGGCTGTCAGCCAATTTTTGCTGATAGAGTTGCTGACTCTCCTGATAGTATAAAGCGTTGATGTATGCTTGAATCACATTCAACTCCAAATTGATTTGCAAGCGTTGCAGTTCGTTGAGTTGTCGCTGCCTGTTGAGTTTTGCCTCACGCAAGGCAATGATGCTACGCCCACCATCCCACAACGTCATGCTGGCACCCAGACTGAATCCTGTACTGAAATAGTTTACGGTATTGTAAGTATTGGTTTCTGGGTCGATATTGCGTCCCCAACTAAAACTGCCACTGGTGTTTGCACTGACAGATGGCGTGAAAGCGAGTTTGCTTTCCACCACTTGGTCGCGAGCCGCTTCGATTTGCAGTTGTTGCTGACGGATGGAAACTGCATGATGCAACGCATGATCGATACATTCGTCCATCGTCCAAACTTTCTGTGCTTGGGTTTGCAAAGAGAAGAAGAAACCGATGCCAATGAGTAAAAATATCATACTTGTTCGCTTTGTTTGACGCAAAATTAGAATGCTTTCCAATCATTGCCAAATTTTTTACCTCTACCCCAGTGAGATTGTCAAAATTTTTGACACTTTTATGTCCACTTTTTTGACACTTTTCAATTTTCCCCTCCTTTTTTTGCGAATTCAATGTGCTTTTTCTACTTTTGCTGACGAAATACTTCAGTCAACAAATTTCCACAAATTATCTCAAAAAAAATTTGTGCCTCATTTGTGTTCATTTGTTGACTCATTCTTAATTTAAATAAAATGCCATACGGAACCCTCTTAGCGGTAGACGATAATCCCGCCATCCTCACAGCACTGCGATATTGCCTCAGCAGCACATTTGAGAACATCCTTACCCTCACTACTCCCAACGACATCCTCATGACGATGGCGTCTGAGGAAATTGCGATGGTCATCCTCGACATGAATTTCACCTCGGGTGTCAATTCAGGACAGGAAGGCTTGTTTTGGCTCAACATGATTCGGAAGCATCATCCCGACATTCCTGTCGTATTGCTCACAGCATACGGCGACATACAATTGGCAGTGAAAGGGCTGAAGAACGGTGCTTCGGACTTTATCACGAAACCTTGGGACAACCATGAACTGGTGGGCAAACTCACCGAACTCATGGAGCAGAAAAACGAAATGGTGACGCTCGACAAGATGGAAGCAGAACATATCCGCCTTGCCATCGACCGTAGCAAAGGAAATCTCTCCATCGCTGCAAAGTTGCTCGGCATTTCCCGACAAACACTCTACAACAAGATGAAAAAGTTATAAAAACGGAACGCCTTCATGTATATCATCCTTATCATCATAGCCATTGCCTTAGTGCTTTATTTGTTTTGGCATCATCAGCACACACTGAAAGTGCGAGCCTATCTGATGACCGAATCTATTCGCAATCGTGACTTTTCCTTCCGTCTGAGCACCAAAGGTCTGCTGTTTGGAGAACGAGCCATGCAGCAAAGTCTGAACGACATGGGGGAAGAAGTGCGCCAACTCGTAAACCATAGCGAGGTGGAGTCGTGGGAGAAACTGACACGCGTGCTGACGCACGAAATCATGAATTCCACAGCACCCATCGCCAGCATCAGCAGCAGTTTGCTCAACCGTGATGATGTGGTGGGAACTCCGTTGGAAGAAGGGATTCGTGCCATCCATAGCACTGCTGCTCGACTCAACACCTTCGTAGTGAACTATCGGAAGATGTCGCAACTGCAAAAGCCAGAACCCCAAGACTTCGACTTGACACCGTTCCTCAAGAACCTTACAAGCCTCTATCCTGAATTAGAATGGGAAATCGATATGCCGCCCACATGTACTGCCCATACCGATGCAGCACTACTACATCAAGTACTCATCAACATGGTGAAGAATGCTTTGGAAGCAGGTGCAAAAAAAATGGGATTGAAGGTGGAAAGAATAGAAAGTTCTTACCATCATCAATCCTATCAAATTGAAACTTCGAATGCAAGTCGGGTCAGCATCACCATCAGCAACGATGGAAAACCTATTCCTCCCGATGTGCGTTCCTCTATCTTTATTCCGTTCTTCACCACAAAAGCAACGGGTTCGGGCATCGGTCTTTCCCTCTCTCGCCAAATCATTATCAAGCAAGGAGGTTCGCTCGAACTGTTGGACACACCAATGCCAACCTATCACACGAGTTTCTGCATTCAGATATAAGCACAGAAACTACTTGACCTGCAACCATTACAAATCGAAAATGACACCGAGGTTCATGTCGAAGAAGCCATTGCTACCACTACCCACCTGCATGCCTGTAGTGCTTGCGTCGCCAGTGAATTCACTAGTAGTGACTTGATAGGCGAAATCAAAGGCAAGGCTGAAACGACGACTCAGACGATAGGTGTTTTCAAGACCTAAACCCAACATCGGAGAAAAGGAACCGATGGCAAAGTTGCGGTCGAGTCCTGCACGTGGGTGCAAGATGAGATTCCAGCGACGATTGGCATCGTAAGGCAGGAAGAAGTTTCGAAGATTCAGCAAAGCTTCTCCGTAAAAGACAATGAAACCACCCTTTTCGTGGTTGATGCCATTGCGTCCGAAGGGTGCCACACGCGTAAGATGGTCGTTGGTGATGAGTCCGTTTTGCCAATTCACACCAAGGCGAAATCCAATCGTAGGGCTCACCCACTTACCCACTGCAGCCTGTATGCCCCAAGTCTTTCCTTCGGGAAAAACTTTTGAAAAACTATAGCCGTAGGGATTCTGTAAAGCCATGTCGAGACCCATCTGAACAAACCAATTCGACGACCAATCCCATGCATGGGCTTTGCCAACAGGATTGGCTTGGGCACGTTCGCTGACTTTTGGGAAGGATTCCCGATTCAAATTCCACTGCACTCCTACATTCACATCAAAATAGCTGTTACTACCCGTACCTGTTCCTGTGCTCTTGGCTGAACCACCTGTGTGTCCACTTGCCACTTTCTGATAGGCAGCATCACAAAAGAGCGAAAGACGGTTGTTAAGGCGGAAACGCTGAAGCGTACCAAAACCGACCAACAAAGCACCCTTGCTTACGGAGAAATCGTAGGTGAAACCAGTACGAGGATAGACGATGGCATTCCATTGCCGCATAGGTTGAAAGCCAGCAAAAATGTGATGGAGGTCGAAATGCATTTCCGCATAGAATCCCAGATAGCCACCCTTTTCATGACTGATACCATTGCGTCCGAAAGGTGCAAGCCACTCTGCATGGTCATTCTTCAGCAGAGGAAGTCCGTTCTCCCAATTCAACTTGGCACGCAGACCCACCTCGGGTGTGAACCACTTTCCGATAGCCAAATCTATTCCGAATGTCTTTCCTTTAGGAAACACCTCCGAGAATTTATATCCGTATGGATTTTGCAACGACATATCCAACCCGAACTGCACATAGTAATTACCACCAGCAGTAGCGTCGGAGGAAGTGAACGGAGAAACATACACCCCACGATTCTTGCTTCTCTCTATGTCCTTAGATGTTAGCAAGGTAAGGGAATCGCTGTCTGCATCCACATCTCGTAGCGAACCAAGTTCCTCGTTCATTGACGAAATAGGCAATGAAACAGCATGTGACCATGTGGGTGTAGTAAATAATACAGCCACGATACTTGGCATCACGATGCGTAATACATGGGATTTGAAATTCATAAGGCTAAGGGATTTAAATGAAGAATGAAGAACGAAGAACGAAGAATGAAAAATGTGGAATGAAGAATGATAGTAACTCTTCTCTTTAGCAGAGTAAAATACATTCTTTATTCTACATTTATCATCTGAATGAGCTCTGAAACGGTAACAAGGGTTTGTTCACCTGTTTCCATATTCTTGAGCGTGATCTTCTGAGCAGCCATTTCGTTTTCACCAACAAGTGCCACGAAAGGAATATGCTTGGTGTTGGCATAGTTCATCTGCTTCTTCATCTTCACGCTGTCGGGATAGATTTCAGCACTGATGCCTGCTTGACGCACTTGTTGGAGTGCTTGCAAGCAATAGTCCGCTTCTGCCTGTCCAAAGTTGACGAAAAGCAAACGGGTGGTGCTGACAGCTGATTTTGGATAGAGGTCGAGCTGGTTTAGAACGTCGAAGATGCGGTCTGCTCCGAAAGAGATGCCCACGCCTGAAAGACCTGGCATACCGAAGATACCCGTGAGATTGTCGTAGCGACCGCCACCTGTGATGGAACCAATCTGCACGTCGAGTGCTTTCACTTCGAAGATGGCACCTGTGTAGTAGTTGAGTCCACGTGCCAAAGTGAGGTCGAGTTCGATTGGATTATTGAGCGAAGTGAGTTTGCTGAGAATGAATTCAGATTCATCCACACCCTTCAGACCTATTTCACTATCCTTGAGCACTTCACGCATGGTGGAGAGTTTTTCTGCATTCGAACCACTCAACTGGATGATTGGTTGGAGTTTCTGAATAGCATCTTCTGGAATACCAGCCTTTGCCAGTTCAGCATTCACGTTGTCGAGACCAATCTTATCGAGTTTGTCGATAGCCACGGTGATATCAACAATCTTGTCTGCCTGACCAATCATTTCGGCAATGCCCGAGAGAATCTTACGGTTGTTGATTTTGATGCAGACACGCACACCGAAACGAGTGAAAACGGTGTCGATAATCTGCATGAGTTCCACTTCGTTGAGTAAGGATTCAGAACCAACTACATCGGCATCGCACTGATAGAACTCACGATAACGACCTTTCTGAGGACGGTCGGCACGCCAAACGGGTTGAATCTGATAGCGCTTGAAAGGTAGAGCCAATTCTTCACGATGTTGCACGACATAACGAGCAAACGGAACGGTGAGGTCGTAGCGAAGACCTTTTTCGCAGAACTTAGGAGCGAGGTGGAGAGCATCACGGGAGAGGAGTTCCTCGTCGGTGATTCCACGGAAGTAGTCACCCGAGTTCTGAATCTTAAAGAGGAGTTTGTCGCCTTCTTCTCCATACTTGCCCATCAGCGTGGAGAGATTCTCCATCGCTGGGGTTTCGATTTGCTGAAAACCGTAGAGGGCATATACCTCACGAATCGTATTGAATATGTAGTTGCGCTTCGCCATTTCAATGGGCGAGAAGTCGCGTGTTCCTTTTGGAATTGATGGCATGATATATATTTTTTAATGAAGAATGAAGAATAAAGAATGAAGAATGTTTTTTTGCCAATGGGAAGAGTTACTTTTATTCTTCATTCTACATTCTTAATTCTTAATTTAACATAGGTATGACTCGCTTGAGGCCTGCTATGAAAGCATCGATATCGTTGCGAGTATTATAGAGGGCAAGGGAAGCACGGACGGTGCCTTCGATGCCAAGAAGATGCATAAGAGGTTCGGCACAATGATGCCCTGTACGAACGGCAATGCCGAGACGGTCGAGGAGTGTGCCAAGGTCAAGATGATGGATTTTGCCCACATTGAAGGAAATGACAGAACTACCATTGACACCCGTCTTTGACTGAGGCACATAGATGCCATTCTCCTTCTGATAGCCATAGATGTGAATATTCTCAATCTGTGAGAGTTGCTCCAACGCATAGCGAGTGAGTTCCACCTCATCATGATGAATGCGGTCGAGACCTATGGAAGAAACATAATCAAGTGCTACCGCAAGGGCATGAGTCCCTACATAATCAGGTGTACCTGCCTCGAACTTATAGGGCAGTTCGTTGTAGGTGGTGCGCTCGAAAGACACGTTTTTAATCATCTCTCCCCCACCCTGGTAAGGAGGCATCTGTTCAAGATATTTTTCTTTACCATAGAGGACACCAACTCCTGTAGGTCCGTAGATTTTATGACCACTGAAAGCAAAGAAATCACAATCGAGCGCCTGCATATCCACAACAAAATGTGGTGTGCTCTGAGCACCATCGACAAGAACAGGAACATCATGCGCATGAGCTATCTCGATGATGCGTTCCACAGGATTCACAAGTCCAAGGACATTGGAAACTTGGGTGACGCAAACGATACGAACGCGCTCATTCAGCATCTGCTCAAAAGCATCCAAATCGAGTGTTCCTTCTGTCGTCATGGGAATGACACGAAGGTGCATGCCCTTACGCTCGCAAAGCATTTGCCAAGGAACAATATTGGAATGATGCTCCATCGCACTAACGATGATTTCATCTCCTTCATGACAAAAAGCCTCACCGAAACTGAATGCCAAGAGATTGATGCTCTCGGTGGTTCCACGAGTGAAAAGTATTTCAGAAGTGCTACGAGCATTGATGAAACGACGTACCGTCTCACGCGAAGCCTCATGGAGTTCGGTGGCTTGTTGGCTGAGGAAATGAACGCCGCGATGCACATTGGCATTCACGTTGTAGTATTCCTCTGCAATCGCCTCCACCACACAACGCGGCTTCTGGGTGGTGGCAGCATTGTCGAGATAAATCAACGGCTTGCCATACACCGTGCGAGAAAGGATGGGAAAGTCCGAGGAAGCTCCTTCCGCCCTTCCTGTGAGGGAGGGAATCGTTACACCGCTCGCTATATCATTTTCTTTATCAATCATTGTTCGTTACTTAGTATCTACTCCCCTGCCTCATGGAAAGGGGCAAGGGGTGCGATGGGTCCCTTCTCTACTTACACATGGCACATCCTGTGCATTTGTTCAGTTCGCCACGGAAACGCTTCTCAATGAGATAGTGGAGACGGTCGCGGAGAGGTTCAAGACGAACTTCATCGATGACCTGTCCTGCAAAGGCAAACTTGAGGAGCATACGAGCCTCCTCCATCGGAATGCCACGCTGCTGCATATAGAAGAGTGCTGACTGGTCGAGCACACCTACGGTGGAACCGTGAGAACACTTCACATCGTCAGCATAAATTTCAAGCATCGGTTGAGTATAGACACGTGCCTCAGGCGATGCACAGAGATTGGCATTCGTTTCCTGAGAAGATGTCTTTTGAGCATCTTGGCGCACCAAAATTCGTCCTGCAAAAGCACCAACTGCTGTATCATCAACAACATACTTGAAGAGTTCGTTGCTCGTGCAATGTGGCACTTGATGGTCAATCAGCGTGTTATTGTCAACACGTTGATTCTTATCTGCAACTACACATCCGTTGAGCGTCACTTCTGAATGCTCACCCGTAAGCAACACATCTGTCGTATTGCGAGTCTCACCATTAAAGAGCGTGATATTGTTATGACTCACCGTGCAATCTGCTCCTACCTTTATATATAAATTAGAGAAACGGCGACAAGAAGTGTGAGTTTCTTCCAATTCGTACATGTCGAGATGAGAATTGTTGCCACAGAACACCTCACACACCTGCGTAGTGAGGAAATGCACTTGGTCCATCGCATGGTCGCAAAAAAGAAGCGTTGCCTCGGCACCATCCTCCAAAATGATGAGGACACGCCGATTCACGAGCATGTCAACTCCCGAACGCAGCAGATTCACCACCTGCAAGGTCTTTTCCATACGCCTATTGCGAGGAACATACACAAGCAACCCATCCTGTGCCAAAGCGGTGTTGAGCGCATTGATGGCATCCACCTTGGTAGAAGCCAATTGTGCATAATAGCCTTGGAGCACTTCGGGATTCTGCTGGGCAAACTCACGCAAGGAACCGGTGTAGATTCCATCCTTTGTGGTGGAAGTGAGCGGCTTGTCGTTCACAACAAACACGAGATTCGTTGAGAGGTTGGGCACATCGCATCTGAACACATCTGCCGTATCAGCAGGGATATTGACACGATTGAGGTTCACACCATAATTCGGCGCAAACGCCTTCGCCACATCTGTGTATTTATATCGCTCCACCTTCTGAGACGGGAATCCCTGTGCCTCGAAATCAGCCATAGCCTCATCGCGCAGTGCATTCATCAAAGGAGCACTGTGCTGATGAATCATGCTGCGACATTCGCGGTAAAGTTCTATGTATTGGGATTCACTACTCATTTCACCTCGTCTTTAATCCAGTCGAATCCTTGTTCTTCAATTTGCAAAGCCAATTCTGGTCCGGCAGTCTTGACTATACGTCCATCAAGGAGGACATGCACCACATCTGGACGAATATAGTCGAGCAAACGCTGATAGTGGGTGATAACCAAAGCCGAAGTATCTGGCTTGCGAAGTTTGTTAAAGCCCTCTGCCACGATGCGGAGCGCATCCACATCGAGTCCCGAGTCCGTTTCATCGAGAATGCAGAAAGTAGGTTCAAGCATCGCCATCTGGAAAATCTCGTTACGCTTCTTCTCACCACCACTAAAACCCTCGTTCACGGAACGATTCACGAGTTTGTTGTCGATTCCCACCAATTTGCGCTTCTCACGCATGAGTTTGAGAAAATCCGTAGATTTGAGAGGTTCGAGACCGAGTGCCTGACGACGTGCATTCACTGCTGCACGCATGAAGTTCGTCATCGACACACCAGGAATTTCGATGGGTTGCTGAAACGACATGAAGATACCCGCATGGGAGCGCTCTTCCGTTTTCATTTTCAGCACATCCTGCCCATTGAAAGTGATGCTTCCTTCTGTAACTTCATAGGATGGATCACCCACAATCACCTTGCTAAGTGTACTCTTTCCCGCACCATTCGTTCCCATGAGTGCATGGATTTCACCATCTCGAATGGTGAGGTCAATACCCTTTAATATTTCTTTTCCGCCTACTACAGCGGCATGGAGATTCTTGATTTCTAACATAAGAAAGATTTTTATTATCAATTCCTATCCCACTGTTCCTTCGAGCGATACGCTCAATAGTTTCTGCGCCTCAACGGCAAATTCCATCGGAAGTTTATTCAGCACATCCTTGGCATAACCGTTGACAATAAGCCCCACAGCCTCCTCCGTAGAAATGCCTCGCTGATTGCAATAAAGCAATTGGTCTTCGGAAATCTTTGAGGTAGTTGCCTCATGTTCCACGGTAGCCGTATTGTTCTGCACGTCCATATATGGGAAAGTGTGTGCCCCACAGAGGGAGCCCAAGAGCAAGGAATCGCACGAAGAATAATTACGTGCGTTATCCGCTTTCTTACCTACTCGTACCAATCCACGATAGGAATTCTCGCTCCGTCCTGCACTGATACCCTTGGAAATGATGGTCGAACGTGTGTTCTTTCCAATATGAATCATCTTTGTTCCCGTATCTGCCTGCTGGAAGTTGTTAGTAACTGCCACGGAATAGAACTCTGCCACAGAGTTATCGCCCTGCAATACACAAGAAGGATATTTCCACGTAATGGCAGAACCTGTTTCCACCTGTGTCCATGAAAGCTTACTATTGACACCCTTCAGCAGTCCACGCTTGGTGACCAAATTCAATACGCCACCCTTACCTTCGGCATCGCCTGGATACCAGTTCTGCACCGTCGAGTATTTCACTTCGGCATTGTCCATCACCATGATTTCCACAATGGCAGCATGCAATTGGTTCTCATCACGCATAGGAGCAGTACAACCTTCAAGATAACTGACGTAAGAGCCTTCATCGCAAACGATAAGGGTGCGCTCAAACTGTCCAGTATTGCGGGCATTGATACGGAAATAAGTGGAAAGTTCCATCGGACAACGTGTGTTCTTCGGAATATACACAAAAGAACCATCACTGAACACAGCGGAATTGAGTGCAGCAAAATAGTTGTCACGATAAGGCACAACCTTACCCAGATATTCACGTACCAAATCGGGGTGGTTCTTCACAGCCTCACTGATGGAACAGAAAATAATTCCTTTCTCAGAGAGTTTTTCCTTGAAAGTAGTCTTCACCGAAACGGAGTCCATGACTGCATCCACAGCCGTGCCACTCAGTGCCATACGTTCCTCCAATGGTATGCCCAACTTATCGAAAGTCTTCATCAGCTCAGGGTCGATTTCCTTGTTTTCCGACTTGTCTTTCTTTATCGTTGGGTCGGCATAGTAGGAAATGGCTTGATAATCGATTTCAGGCAAGCGAAGATGTCCCCAAGTAGGTTGTGTCTGCTCCTGCCAATAACGAAAAGCCTGTAGTCTGAATTCAAGCAACCAATCCGGCTCACCCTTCTTGGAAGAAATGAGTCGGATTACGTCCTCGTTCAGACCTTTGTCTATGATTTCAGTATGTACGTCGGTGGTGAAGCCAAACTTATATTTTTCTTCAGCCACCTTCTTTACAAACTCGTTAGCCATTAGAAAATGTAAGAGTTTTATTTTTCGCCACCGAATATTGGAGGCAATTCGGATTTGATGCCATGCATTGGCAGTTGTCCATTTGCCTCTTCCGTTGAGTCGGTCACGATGGTCACATCGGGCAAAGCCCACTGGGCAGCATGCTTCCATGCATAGAAGAGTTCACTGCGCTCTTCCAACTTTTCAGGACGCATACCACCATTGCTCTTGGCAAAGTCCATGATATTAAATGCCACGCTGAGAATCAGTCCGTAGCAGATTGCTCCAATCAATGCACCAGCCAAACGATTTAAGAAACTCAGATGGACAGCCTTGAAGAACTTAGTGAGCAAAGATGCCAACCATCCCAGGACGATAGGAACAAGGATGATGATAATGACAAATGCGACTGTATTGCCTATACTTTCCGTAGCTCCTGTGGCCGAAGCCAGATATTCGCCAAAACGATCATAAAGAGAAACAGCAAGCAAAAAGCCAACAATCACTCCCGCTAAGTTTGCAATTTGCTTGAAGGCACCTTGGATATATCCAATGATGGCGCCTACAAGCAAAATAATGATTATCAGTGTATCCACTAATTCTATATTTAAAGATTAGAGTCAAGAGAAACGAGTGAGGAAAAACGATGATTGAAAAAGCTAAAGGTTCTTCATCTTTTCAATCTTCATTCTTCATTTCTACAGTTTCTGCTTCACCTCAATTTCAGTGAATGCCTCGAGCATATCACCTTCACGAATATCATTGTAGTTGACGAGCGAGATACCGCAGTCGAAGTTGTTACCCACTTCCTTCACATCATCCTTGAAACGCTTGAGTGCGTTGATGTCTGCTGTGTGAACCACAATACCATCGCGAATGACACGAACCTTGTCGCTGCGGTGAATCTTTCCGTCGGTAACGAACGCACCGGCAACTGTACCCACCTTCGTGATATGGTAAACCTGGCGCACTTCGGCTGTACCCGTGTATTCCTCCTTGATTTCTGGAGCCAACATACCTTCCATGGCACTCTTGACTTCCTCAATCGTATCATAGATGATGGAGTAGAGACGAATATCTACGCCTTCCTGGTCTGCCAATCGGCGAGCTGCCTGAGAAGGACGAACCTGGAAACCGATGATGATTGCATCGGATGCCTTTGCCAACGAAACATCGCTCTCCGAAATCTGACCCACAGCCTTGTAGATGACATTCACATGAATCTTCTCGGTAGAGAGTTTGATGAGGGAGTCGCTGAGGGCTTCGATAGAACCGTCCACGTCGCCCTTGATGACGAGATTGAGGTCTTGAACACCACCCACTGCGATGTCGTGTGCAATATCTTCGAGTCCCTTACGACGAGTGGTACGAATACCTTGTTCGCGCTTGAGCTGTTCACGCTTGTTGGCAATTTCACGAGCCTCCTGTTCAGTTTCCATCACGTGGAACTGGTCACCTGCTGTTGGTGCACCGTTCAAACCGAGGATGAGGGCTGGCTCTGCAGGAAGTACCTGCTGGATTCGCTGACCGCGCTCATTGAACATTGCCTTGATACGTCCCCAACTGGTTCCTGCCAAAACGATGTCGCCTTGTCGAAGGGTACCATTCTGAACGAGCACTGTTGCCACATATCCACGACCTTTGTCGAGAGAGGATTCAATAACAGAACCCGTTGCCTTGCGGTTTGGATTTGCCTTCAGGTCGAGCACTTCTGCCTCGAGCAGCACCTTCTCCATCAAGAGGTCCACATTGATACCCTTCTTGGCAGAGATGTCCTGACTCTGGTACTTACCGCCCCAGTCTTCCACGAGGTAGTTCATAGCAGCCAACTGCTCCTTGATTTTCTCAGGATTTGCACCTGGCTTATCAATCTTGTTGATGGCAAAAACCATTGGAACGTTGGCAGCCACAGCATGACTAATCGCCTCCTTGGTCTGAGGCATGATGTCGTCGTCGGCAGCAATGATGATGATGGCAATATCTGTTACCTGAGCACCACGAGCACGCATGGCAGTAAATGCCTCGTGACCTGGCGTATCGAGGAAAGTGATGTGCTTGCCGTTCTGCATCTTCACGTTGTATGCACCGATGTGCTGAGTGATACCACCAGCCTCACCTGCAATCACGTTGGTCTTGCGAATATAGTCGAGAAGCGAAGTCTTACCGTGGTCAACGTGACCCATCACGGTGATGATTGGTGCACGAGGAACGAGGTCTTCTGGATTATCCTCCACTTCCTCCACAGCGTTGCTCACTTCCTCACTCACGTACGAAGTCGAGAAGCCAAATTCTTCTGCCACCAAGTTGATGGTTTCAGCATCCAAACGCTGGTTGATAGATACCATGATGCCAATCGACATACAGGTTCCAATAACCTTCGTAACTGGAATATTCATCATCGTGGCAAGGTCGTTGGCTGTTACGAACTCGGTCAACTTCAGTACTTTGCTCTCTGCATTTTCCTCCTCTTCGAGTTCTGCCATACGGTTATGGATATTCTCGCGCTTCTCCTTACGATACTTCACACCCTTCTTCATCTGCTTGGTTGTGAGGCGTGCGAGCGTTTCCTTTACCTGCTTTGCAACTTCTTCGTCGGTCAGTTCAACCTGTTTCACTGGTCCCTGACCCTTCTTGCCCTTCTTGTTCTTACCACCACCTTGCTGCTGGTTTTGGCCACCAAACTGACCGCCACCCTGCTGCTGGTTGTTCTTTTTCTTCTTATTAGGATTTTCCTTGATCTGACTGGCAGCAGAAACGATATCCACCTTCTGCTTGTCGATGCGGTTACGCTTCTTCTTCTGGTTTCCGCCCTGTCCATTCTGCTGAGCGCTTTGCTGAGCCTTGCGCTCGCGCTCCTTTTCCTCACGCTCCTTCTTGCGCTCTTGCTTGCTCTTCTTGTCAGGACGAGTCTTGGAGTTGATAGAATCGAGGTCGAGAAAACCCACCTTCTTGAACTGCACACCTGCATCTGGAGTCTTCGTGCGATACACACCATCCTCACCAACGCCTTCTTCGTTCCCCTTAGGCTGAATGATTTCTGGCTGCGCCTTCACTTCTGGTGCCTTTTCAGCCTCAGCCGTTGGAGCAACAGTTTTTTCTGGTTCTACCTTGGCAGCAGGCTTTTCGACTTCTTCTTCCTTTTGAGCTTCAGGCTTTTCTTCCTTAGCAACAGGTTTCTCCTGCTTCTGAACTGCTTCAGCTGGAGCAGCCTTTGGCTCTTCTTCCACAGCTACAGGCTTTGCTGGAGTTTCAGCCTTTGGAGCTTCAGCTGGTTCTGCCTTCTTCTCCTCAACTGGCTGAGGTGCAGCATCCACCACTGGAGCAGCACCCACAGTTGGCTTTTCCTCCACAGCTTTTGGTTCTTCGGCTTTGGCGGTTTCATTGCTGTTCGACTGAATATCATTGATATTGCCGAGCACCGTAAATTTCTGTTTTGGTTCAGAACTGGTACGGAACAACTCCACTTTCTTCTTCTCAGCCTTTTCGCGCTGTTGCTGCTCGCGACGTTCCTCACGTTCCTTCTGTTCCTTCTCCTTACGCGACTGGATATCGCGCTTCACTTCCTCGTGCTTGTTTTTGTCAGCACCGAAAGCAGCCATAAGCAGTGCATACTGCTCATCCGTGATCTTCGCATTAGGGCTTGCATCTTCCAATGCTTTCCCTTTCTTTTGCAGGAATTCAGCCACGGTGTTGATTCCCACATTCAATTCCTTAAGTGCTTTGTTCAGTCTAACAGGCATGTAGTGTTAATTATTTTAATTTTAAATTCTTCTTTATTTGTAAGCTTCGGTTTTGCCGAAGCCATTCCCCATTTAATTTTCAAACTCTGCACGGAGCACCGAGAGCACATGGTCAACGGTATCTTCCTCCAAGTCTGCCTGCTCAACAATCATCTCGCGTGGAGCATTCAGTACACTCTTGGCTGTGTCAAGACCGATACCCTTGATGGCTTCAATTACCCATTCTTCGATTTCGTCCTTGAACTCGTCGAGGTAGATATCCTCGTCGTCTGTTTCGTTTTCGTTCAATTCACGGAATACGTCGATGGTATAGCCTGTAAGCATACTTGCCAACTTGATGTTCAAACCGTTCTTACCGATGGCAAGAGAAACTTGGTCTGGCTGCAAATAAACCTCTACCTTCTTGTTTTCCTCATCGAGGTTGATGGTCGAAATACGAGCAGGACTCAAGGCACGCTGAATGAAGAGCTTGGTATTGCTGGTGTAGTTGATAACATCGATATTCTCGTTGCGCAATTCACGCACGATACCATGAATACGACTACCCTTCACACCCACGCAGGCACCCACTGGGTCGATACGTTCATTATAGCTCTCCACGGCAATCTTTGCTCTTTCGCCTGGAATACGCACAATCTTGTGAATGGTGATGAGACCGTCATTGATTTCTGGCACTTCATTTTCAAGCAATCTTTCCAGGAATTCAGGAGCAGTACGCGAGAGGATAATCTTTGGATTGTTGTTCGCATTATCCACACGGAGCACGATAGCGCGAGCCGTCTCACCCTTACGGAAGAAGTCGCCTGGAATCTGCTCTGTCTTTGGCAACAGCAATTCGTTGCCCTCTTCATCAAGGAGCAACATTTCTCGCTTCCAAATCTGATAAACCTCTGCAGTGATAATCTGACCAATCTTGTCCTTGTACTTATTGTAAAGGTTGTCGTGCTCCAGCTCCAAAATCTTGGCAGCCATCGTCTGACGGAGAGTCAGAATAGCACGGCGACCGAAGTCAGCGAAATTCACCTTCTGACTCACGTCCTCGCCCACTTCATAGTCCTCGTCAATCTTCTGAGCCTCGGAGAGGGAAATCTGACTAGATTCATCAACCACTTCACCATCAGGAACCACCTCACGGTTCTGATAGATTTCGAAGTCACCCTGGTCTGGGTTCACAATCACGTCGAAATTATCGTCGTGACCATACATCTTCTGAATCACACTGCGAAACGAATCCTCAATCACACTCACGAGTGTGGTTCTGTCGATATGCTTCGTTTCCTTGAATTCCTTAAAAGTATCAATCAAGTTAATACCCTGATTTGCTTTCTTTGTAGCCATCTTTTGCAAATTAAATGAAAAATGAAGTATGAACCATCATTTCCATTTGTTTATATTATTCTTTTTTTATTTCAATCGTATTTCTATTGATCGTCATTCCCGATGTTCTCTCCTCCCCTCGGGGAGGCAGGGAGGGGGCTGCTCTATCGTGGAGCCTGGGTTCCTTCTCTCCCCCTTTGGGGGGAGTCGGAGGGGGGCTATTTAAAATCAATCACCGCCTTCACCCATTTCACATCGTCGTAGCCGAAATGATGCTCCACATCCACCATCTGAGGGCGCTTCTGTCCTTCCAGTTTCTGCTTTTCAAGAACAACCACGCAAAATCCTTCTTCGTTTGCTTCTGTCAAGCATCCTTCCATCTTCTTTCCTCCAGTTGTCAACAATTCCACATCATAACCGATGCTGTTGATATATTGCTGAAGCACTTTGAACGGCTGTCCGATTCCAGCACTTCCCACTTCCAACTCATAATCTTCCACCTCACGGTCCAGATGTGCTTCAATAAACTTGCTCAGTTCGCAGCAATCTTCAATCCAAACCCCATCTTTGTGGTCGATTTCAACAACGATGCTATTATTGGCATCCACTGTAGCATCCACGAGGAAATATTCTTTGTCTTTGAGCCATTCCTCTGCCAGCTCTTTCACTTTGTTTTTGTCAATCATGAAAAATTGATTACAGTCCTTGAGCTCTTGGTTCCAACTTAATTTCTCGAAAAAAGACTAAAAACATAAGAACTCACGAACATACAAACTTAATTTTTACAAATAACAAGGAGGAACTCCGCGAGCCCCTCCTTTTCATTTCTTTTGCAAAGGTACGATTATTTTTTGATTCTTGCCAAATTTTTACGCAATAAATTGTTTTAAATGGCTTGAATACGACGTTTTTATGTGAAATTAGTTGAATTTCACCGTCTTTTGACTGCCATCATTGAAAATAATCACCACACTGTTGCCTTGTTCCTCCACAGACTTCACCACACCCAGCTCCTTCTTCGAGAACTTCTTTCCGCTCTGTTTCCAAAGTTGGAGTGTGATGAGGATATGGCTGCCTTCGCTCAAAGAATAGCGTCCTGCCAACAAAGCACAACTTTCGCTCATTGGGTGCATGTCTTTACCCGTCACAATCTGGTTCTTCACCGCCTGACCATCCTTCAAATCGCACATAGCAATCTGATACACACCATTGTCCACATAATACGTCAGTCGAGGTTCTGTGAACGAACCCGTCTTGATGTTCTCCTTCAACTTCGGAATGGTATAACTACCCAAACGCAAACTATGGCTCTGTCCTTGGTAAGCCTTTGGCAAGGTCACTCTATCCACACGAAGCACACCATTTGGCAAAGGAATCTCAGCCAAATTAAACTTCACGTTCTCATCTGTTTCCAACACGGCATCACGACGATAGATACCATCCTCGAAACTCACGAAGTCATAAAGTCGCAACACTTCCCATTCGCCCTTATTGTTCAAAATGGCATAGTTCTGACTCACTTCGCCGTTCTTGCCATCTGCCATCCAAGGGAAAGCTGTGTTGTAAGCAAACTTGTTATAGTTCTCGCCCGAACGGAATTTCTGCCAGTCGCTTGCCACCTTCTCCTTGCACCATGCACGGATTTCGGAAGCACCCAGATTCGGATAGTTCGTCACGAGGATATTGGTTCCTGGCATGAAGTGATTATACACTTGATTCTTCTTGAATTCCTTTTCCCAAGGACCGTTGTTTTCCTTCGCAGTCCAGAAAGGATTGTCCTCAGGCACGAGCAATCCCAAGAATGCCTTACCCATCCAATACACACTACCACGACAAGAGTAAATCTGCACGCATGGTTCGAATGGTCCATAATAGCCCACACATGGCACACCATCCACCATCACCTTCGGATTCTGCAAGAACTGAAGAATCGTGGCTGAAGCCAAACGACGCATCCAGCCGTAATTCACCTCCGTTCCAGTGCCATTCAGCCAACCCATCAACGGAAGCGGAACAACTGCCGCCATTCGATAAGTGAGGCTTCTTCCATACATGTTCATCTCACCATTCTTCGACCACATCAACGGATAGTTAGGCACCAAGTCTTTGAAGTTCTTCTCAAAACGAGCCTTTGCATCGGGATTGAGTTGGTCGCCATAGTAGCGGCTCCAAATCATGCCGTACATTTGGAATGCCCACATGCTATAATAGTCGTAGGCTGGGCTGTCGTTATACCAACCCTCACCACGGTATTTTTCCAAACAGAGGTTGAGCAATTCATTCAAATAATCCGTCTTCACTTCATAGCCATGTGTCTTGAAGAACGACATGATGAAGATATTGAAGAATCGCCAGTTGGAACCAATCGTAGGACCATTGCCATAGCTCACCATGAATTTGGCAAACTCAGCCTTGTCCTCTGCCGAAAGTGGGTCCCAAAGGATTTCAGGCATCACCGTAAGCGACAAAGCCAAACCGCCCAATTCCACCAAGGTCTGACTGGTACGTCCAGTTCTTTCCTTTATATACATTGGCTTGCTTGGGTCGCTCAAATTATGGATTTGCCTACGGTAGTATTCTCCCACCTTGATTCCGTTGATTTCCAAGTCGGGATTTTCCTTGAGCAATGGCACTGCCACAAACATCGTGCGGCACAAGGCTTCGAGGTTGGAAGTCACCGTGTTGCCACCTTCATGCGGATAGGTCTTTCCCCCTTGGTTTGGGAAGTTGAACGGGTCGTCGTAATTGTGAATATAGCTGAATGCTCCTTTCAGCATATACAGTGCAGCATCCATCCAGTGCTTACGTGTCATACCCGTCATAGGACTGGTTTTATAATCAGGATTTTCCACATGGAAGATATTGTCGGTCTGTGCAAACGACATCAATGCAAACACTGACAACATCAAACTAAGAAGAATTCTTTTCATATTAGTATATTTTAGATTGTTATTTTAAGCTCTTCAGTTCCTCCTCCAACGAAGCCCTTGGCACACCATTCTTGATGGCAGCCTCGAAATCAGCAAGGGCTTTTCGCTTATTGCCCTGTTCCTTGTGCAAATAAGCACGTGCCAAATAATAGTTCTGATTTTCGGGCTCCAACTCCACAGCCTTGTCGAGGTCCATGATAGCAAGTTCGGATTGTTTGTTCTCGGCATACATGCCCGCACGAACACTATAGAGTTCTGCCTTATCGGGATGTCCCTCCACCATGAGTGTGATGCGCTCCAGCGCTTCCGTCATTTTATTCGTGTTTTGGCAGAGCAGAGCCAAACCGAGTTGAGCGGAATAGTTGGTAGCATCTTCCTCCAACACCCGCAAATAGTCTGTCCTTGCCTCCAAATATTCATGTCTTTGCGAATAGCAAAACGCGCGATAGTTGCGTGCTTCCTTATGATGTGGGTCCACATCGAGGATGGTAGTGAAATCCATCAATGCCTTCCCATAATTCTCCAATCGAAGATAGAGTTTTCCTCGTGCTTCGAGCATAGGCACCGCCTCGGGTGCAAAACCCAATGCCATCGTATAGGATTCAATAGCATCGGAGGCATTCTGCTTCTCTTGGGTGTTCTGCCAATACATCGTTTCCTGCACCTTTCCCATATTGGTAAACACCAACGCGTTGCGATAATCCTTCGGATTGGCCTTCAGCGCCTTCTTGAAATAAGTCACCGCTTCCGTCAACGAATCCGCCTCCGCAGCCTTGATACCCCTCTCCACCCACTGCTCATAAGTTTGAGCCGATGCGGAAAGAACAAATAGAAATAAAAAGAATATATATAAGAATCTTTTCATTAAAAATATTATAGAAGTTTTCAGGAAAAAGAGAAGTTTGTGAGTCCCCATCTCATAGCAAACTAACTACTCCCTCCCTCAGAGGGAGGGTAAGGGGTGGGTCTGAGGGTTTGTGGTTTTGTGGGTCTAATCTCTATACCTATCTTCATCCTTATCCTCCAGCATAGAAAGATACGAGGTATAGCGGCTTTGACTGATGTCATGCCTTTCAACAGCTTCACGCACGGCACAACCTGGCTCGTGGGTATGTGTGCAGTTGTTGAAACGGCAATCCTTGGAAAAATAGAAAATCTCCTTGAAGTAATGCCCCACTTCCTCGCGTTCCATGTCGAAAGTACCAAAGCCTTTGATGCCTGGCGTGTCGATGATATACGAGCGTGGCACGAGCGCATCCTCTATCGGGTACATCTCCGAGAAGGTGGTGGTATGCTTACCCGTATTGAAGGCATCGGAAATCTCACCTGTCCGCAGGTTCAAGTCAGGGAAAAGTCTGTTGATGAGCGTCGATTTTCCCACACCACTATTTCCGCTGAGCAAGGTGACATTGTCCGTGAGCAGTTCTCGTAACGACTCCACACCCTCACCCGTCTCTGCCGACACAGCCATACATCGGTAACCAATGGATTCATAAAGGGTGATCATCCCTTCAAGCAAATCCTTGTCGTCCTCCTCGGTCAGCAAGTCTATCTTATTAAAAATGAGTACAACAGGGATGCGGTAAGCCTCAGCCGACGCCAAAAAACGATCAATAAATGTCGTGGCAGTTTCAGGTTGTTTCAGCGTGACAATCAAGAAGCACTGGTCCACATTGGCAGCGATAATATGCGACTGCTTCGAAAGGTTCGTTGCCTTCCGAATCACATAGTTGGTGCGGTCATCTATACTCGTGATGAGTGCCGTTGCATCAGGTTGCGGAGTGAAATCCACCTTGTCGCCAATCGCAACAGGATTAGTGGAACGAATCCCTTTGAGCCTGAAATTTCCTTTCACTTTCGACTCCCAGAGCGTTCCATTATCAGCCCGCACGGTGTACCAACTACCCGTGTTCTTAATGACTAAACCGTGCATGTCCCCTTTGAAAATGAAGAATGAAGAATGTAGAATGATTTTTCTCAGTAAGCTTCGGTTTTGCCGAAGCCATTCTTCTTTCTCAGTAAGCTTCGGTTTAGCCGAAGCCATTCTTCATTCTTCATTCCTCATTCTTCATTTAAACAGTCATGATTTCCTTGTTCTTCGCCTCGAGCATGGCTTCGAGCTTTTTGATGTACTTGTCGTGGATTTTCTGAACAGATTCCTCTGCGTCCTTCTCCACATCCTCTGGCACACCATTCTTCACGCTCTTCTTCAGCTTCTCGATGCACTCACGACGGGCGTTGCGAACAGAAATCTTGGCAGTTTCCGTTTCCTTCGAACACTGCTTTGTGAGCTCCTTACGGCGTTCCTCCGTCAGAGCAGGGATGCCCAAACGAATCACTTCGCCGTTGTTCTCTGGCATGATGCCCACTGGCGAGTCGATGATGGCCTTTTCAATCACCTTGAACATCGACTTGTCCCAAGGCTTGATGGTGATGCTGCGTGGGTCTGGCACCATCACGGTTGCCACGCCCGACAGTGGAACCATCGAACCGTAACTATCTACACGGATTCCGTCGAGGATGTGCACGTTGGCTTTTCCTGCACGGATGCGGCTGAGACATTCTTCCAGATGCATGGCTGCCATCTCCATGTCTTCTTCAGCTGCATTCAATAATTCTTTTACGTCTTCCATATTGTACTATATATATTTATTCCAATTCATTTAGCAATGATAAAAAACTTGGTACGATTTTATAGAGGAAAGAAATTAGAATAATTATCATAATTACTCCAAAAATTTGGTGTTGTTTAAAACAAAAAGAACATATTATTTCTGATAAAATTATTCTAATTATTTTAATTTCTTTCCTAAGACAATCGGCTTACGCCGAGCTTATAACTCGTTTAATTTGTGAAATTAGTGGTTAAGAATCATCCCAAGTTATTTTTAATCGTTTCTTAATCATTGAGAATCGTGCATCCAGCGCAAGGCTTCAACTGCTTGAAGAAGTCGTTGCCCTTGTCATCTACGAGGATGAATGCAGGGAAGTCCTCCACTTCAATCTTCCAGATAGCTTCCATACCGAGTTCTGGATATTCCACACACTCGATGCTCTTGATGCTCGACTGCGAGAGCACTGCAGCCACGCCACCGATAGTACCTAGATAGAAACCACCATGCTTCTGACAAGCATCAGTCACCTGCTGGGTGCGGTTGCCCTTGGCAATCATCACGAGTGAAGCACCGTTGTCCTGGAACTCATCCACGTATGGGTCCATGCGGTTAGCGGTGGTTGGTCCCATCGAACCACAAGGATAGCCTTCTGGAGTCTTGGCAGGACCTGCATAGAGGATTGGATAGTCCTTGAAGTACTGTGGCATTCCCTCGCCAGCATCCAAGCGTGCCTTCAGCTTGGCATGAGCGATGTCGCGAGCCACGATGATGGTACCCTTCAGGTTCACTCGGGTAGAAACAGGATACTTGCTCAGTTCCTTGCATACAGCGTCGATACCCTGGTTCAGGTCAATCTCGATGCCCTTGCCGCCTTCTCCTGGACGACGATACTCTTCAGGAATCAACTCAGATGGGTTGCTGTCCATCACTTCGAGCCAAACACCGTCCTTGTTAATCTTTGCCTTGATATTGCGGTCGGCAGAGCAGGAAACACCCATACCAATTGGACAGCTGGCACCGTGACGAGGCAGACGAATCACGCGGATGTCGTGAGCCAAATACTTGCCACCGAACTGTGCACCAAGACCAATCTTATAAGCTTCCTTCAGCAGTTTCTGTTCCAAATCCACGTCGCGGAACGCACGTCCCGTCTCGTCGCCTGTCGTTGGCAGCGAGTCGTAGTACTTGATAGAAGCAAGCTTCACCGTCAGGAGGTTCTTCTCAGCCGATGTGCCACCAATCACGAAAGCGATGTGGTAAGGAGGACAAGCCGCCGTACCGAGGCTCTTCATCTTCTCCACCAAGAATGGAAGCAAAGTGCCTTCGTTCTGGATGGTTGCCTTGGTCATTGGGTAGAAGTAGGTCTTGTTAGCAGAACCGCCACCCTTTGCCACCATCACGAAACGGTATTCAGCGCCTTCTGTGGCTTCGATGTCAATCTGTGCAGGGAGGTTGCATTTGGTGTTCACCTCGTCGTACATGTTCAGTGGAGCGTTCTGCGAGTAGCGGAGATTGTCCTGCGTGAAGGTGTTATACACACCCTTCGACAGTGCCTCCTCGTCCTCAAAACCAGTCCACACCTGCTGACCCTTTTCGCCGTGAATAATAGCCGTACCCGTATCCTGGCAGAAAGGCAGGATGCCCTTGGCTGCCGTCTCCGCATTGCGGAGGAACTGCAGAGCCACATACTTGTCGTTCTCCGTTGCCTCTGGGTCACGAAGAATCTTTGCCACTTGCAGGTTGTGCTCACGGCGCAGCATGAACTCCACATCGTGGAATGCTTGCTGAGCCAACAGCGTCAATGCCTCTGGAGAGACCTTGACGATTTCCTTTCCCTCGAATTCGCCGACAGAGATACCCTCTTTAGTCAGCAGTCGGTATTCCGTCTTGTCCTGTCCCATCTGGAACATAGGTGCATACTTAAATTCTGGTGCCTTTGCCATAATATTAATTAGAATTAGTAGTTATTTGTATTCATAATAAGTTGCAAATATACATTTTTCCATCAACTTCCTAAAATCTTTTCCCAAAAACTTTCATAAAGATTGTGAAAAAGGCAAATAATATCTATACAACTTTATTTGTCTTCTTTCGTTGTGATTTCCCAATCACCACCAAAATCAGCACCTATACGCTTAATAATGCCCATTTTTCGAAGTTTTTTAGTTTCTCGTCTCCGAACTTTTCTCCGAACTTTCTTCTTTTATTCCAATCCACATCAAGCATTCTCATATGGATACTCACCGAGTATATCTTGTTGTAATTCGAGTTCAGTCATATCTCAATATTGTTTTTTGTTACCTTACTATCATTTCCTATATCTTGAATTGTAATTAGAATCTAAATAATTCTATACCATCTTCGATAGAGTATTTCTCTATGTCCATAGCTATAGTACTTCCACAATTTAACATTACAATATCTGAAAAGAACTCTTGAAGGCAACTAATTTTTGCATCTTTACTGTCTTTAATGTTTAATGCAGTATATCCAATAGAATCTCCATCATCTTCAGAAATAAATCCTAATTTGAAATATTTGTTTGACTCAAGGGCCAATATAGAATTGGGAAGCCACTCCATATCAGACCAATCATACAAGGAAGAATCTGCAACAAAGTATTGCTCTGTATGTGAAATTTGATATTTATAAGAGAAAAGCCAATTGTCTAATTATCTTCGTGTTAGTTGCCCATACACAAAAAGGAAACAATTTGTTACTCTTAGAGCATATAGTTGCTCAAAGGCTTTTAGTGTTGAGCTAAATGTTTCTTTGGATAAAGATGATTTCACTTCTATGACAGAGACAACACTCTCTGCATTGACAATTTTTAGTTCACCATATGATTTGGTGATAGATTTCTTTTCCTTATTGTAAATTATAATGTCACACTGCCGAGAGATTTCACCTTTGTAAGTCACAAACCCCTGACAGATTCCATAGGATTGAGATATCAAAGAACGAAGCATGTTCCGAAGTAGATATTCCCCGACAAAACCAATTGATGGCTTGTGTTTGTCAAAGAGTTGCCTAGCCTTGATTATTCTTCTCAAAAAGATTGAAGCTTTATATCTATACTGATCTTCTTGCATTAGCATACCAAATGTTCGTATAATGATTTGATACTAAGATTCTTTTATAATGAATTCTCTGTCCATATTATAATCGCCATCATCATAGTTGTTCCCACTCCAAGAATCAAATATCGCAGAAAACAAATAATTAGAGGAGCAACCTGCAGGGACAATAATAACTATTTTTTCAAATTTGTTTATATCTATATTCTCTCTTTTATGTGATTCAAATCTGGTGATTCTCTCCATAGTCGGAGACTCATATTTTGTCGGCAAATCTGTTGGTTTATTTGTAATAAAAGCATCATTTGATGCTATTGTGAAATATTTATGGAATATGATGCTTTTAAGATCTGTACAATGAAAGAGTGAACCCTTTTGAATTTTTTCAACAGACTCAGGGATGTCTAACGTTTTTAAACGAGAGCAGTCTCCAAAACATCCTAATGGTATTTCTTTTATATGACTTCTTTTCCATATCATTTTTTCAAGTTTTCGTGCTTTATAAAATGCATAGGGTTCAATTTTTATGATATTATCTCCCATAAATATATCGGTGACTTCTGAGTTATAAAATGCGAAAGAATTAACATGGGTTATTGGAGGATACAATGCAATCTCCGTTTCCCTATATGTAGATATTAAGTCGCCGCTTTGTTTGTTATAAAGCAATCCGTTTTCTGAAGCATATATACAACCATCCTTACATTCGATAGACATAGTTCCAATAAATGGATTATTTCCTATAGACTTGATACTAGATGGGATGGCTAAATATTCAATTGGACAATCAAAGAAACAAAAGTCGCCAATTTCTATCAAACCATCATTTAGAAAGACATGATTAATAGAGCAAAAAGCAAAACTTGAGTTTCCAATTCTTCTCATGTTTTCAGGAAGTGATATATCATATAAGTTGCTATTGGAATTAAAGGCATTGTCATCTATTTCTTTTAGGGATTTTGGCAATATGTTTTTTTGAATGTTGCAACCATAAAAAGCCTCCTTACTTATGATTTCTATTTCTCCAAGTGAAGAAATCACTTCTAAAGACTCACACCCATAAAAGCACTGCTCACCGATATTCCTAACATTACTAGGCAATGAAATTGACCTCAGATTGAAGCAATACTTAAAGGCTGCATCCTCAATATAACATAGACTATTAGGAAACTTTATCTCTTTAATATCTTCGTTCTCCACAAATGCCTCACTACCTATGGTCTCAACACCTTCAGGTATAGTGACAATGGATGCATTCCCAAAATAAGAAATCAGTTTCTTCTTGTCTTTTGTATATAATGCAAAATCTGACACCATGAACAGTTCTGAATGGCATTCGATTTGTTTTATATTACATCTTCCCCAACCAGCTTCTGCAAAAGGATTCTTTCCAATAGCTATAACAGATGAAGGTATAATTAATTTCCCGACATTCCCATTATGGAAAGCATTGTCGCAAATAATTCTCGTGCTTCTTGCTATCTGATATTCATTCCCTTTTAAATACCCACCATCTATAAGTACCTTTCTATCCTCTGAATATTTTACTCCATAGGCATCTTTATATATTTTTTTATCTTCTTTGATGGAACACAAATCATACAAAGATGATAACCGATGTATTTTTATGAGGGATTCTATATGACCTAATCCTGCTGCTCTTTTAAAACACATGAATGCATTTTCATGGTTCTTTTCAGTGGCAACTCCGTATTGAAAACATTTCCCAGTAATAAAGAGAGCCTGCGAATCACCTTCATCACCCTTCTTGAGAAAGAAGTCAAATGCATCATTAACACTATTTATCTGAATGCCCTTAGAATAATACCTTGCATACCATAATAGTGCTTCAGTTAAATCTCTCTCTGTCCCATATCCCTTGAAATGATATAAAGCTATCATCCCTTGAGATTCTACGTCTTCATTTCGGGCAGCTTCAAATGTCCAATAAAACACTTTATACGGATCCGATTTAACTCCTGTTCCATTTTTGTAACAAATGGCAAGATTCTTTTGAGCTGTGATATTTCCCAGTTTTGCCGATTCTTCATAATAAAATACTGCTTTTGTCAAGTCAATCTCTACACCTCTCCCATATTCATAACAAATAGCTAAATTGTTTAGTGCAGCAGGACTCTTTTGTTCGGCTGCTTTTGTATACCACTCAAATGCAAGTTTCACATCTTTCTTAACACCATAGCCGCTTGCATAATAATAGCCCACATAGAACTGTGCTGAAGATCCGCCTTGCTCGGCAGCTTTCAGATACCAGTTGAATGATTTTTTAGGTGACTCGTCACTTCCTAATAGTCCTTGCCTATATACATCTCCTAACTTCTCTTGGGCAGGTGCATATCCCATTTTTGCAGAATCTATGTATAGTTTCAAAGACTTCTGTTCATTCTTATCTACAATATTTCCCTTCTCGTAATAGTTGCCTAGTACATAAATGGATTTTGCATGTTTCTCCTTTGATGCTTTTTTTAAATAAATAACAGCTGCACCTTCGTCTTTATATGTGCCCCAACCATTTAGAAAACATAGATACAACATAAACATAGCAGGAGCATAGCCTTGCATAGAAGATTCCTTAAATAACGAGAAAGCTAAGTCCTTATTGACATCCACACCAATTCCTTCAAGATAACATTTTCCTAATCGATACTGGCAGGCTGAGTGTTTTCTATCGGCTCCCTCTTTGTAATAGTGTACAGCTTTATTATTATCCCTCTCTACTCCAAGTCCCTTGCGATATAAATTACCAATATTACCAAAAGCAGAGGCATAATTTTGTTCTGCTGCTTTCATAAACCATTCAAGTGCAAGTCCATTATTCTGTTCTGTACCGACACCATACAAAAACCATATTCCAAGTTGGTTTTGGCATCTTTTATCTCCTTGCTTGGCACAAGATTGTAACCTATGAAATAAAGCTATACTTTCTTCTCCTTTGTAATCAATAACCTTATTGTCAAAAAATGAACGTGCTTCTTCGAACACTTTGTCGCATTCGGACTCAATCAGTTCTTGTTTTGAAATGCTTGAACACAAAAGAACTGCACAAGTCCAATCTTTTTCTTCGTCCAACTGTCGCTTGTCCAGATAGTTTTCATAATAGATGAATCCTCCTAAATTTGTGGCAAATGTCTTAAGCCGTTGTGTCCTAAGTGTATTTTGGATAGGAGATACAATAACATACTCGTTCTTTTCAGATGGTAGATTAGAGATGATTTGAATTAGGTGTTGTAAGTTATACGACTCTACATCCAAAATGTTAGAGAAAAGATGCAATGTTAGTACTTCGGATGAAGCCTTGATATCTACAGCAGTTAAGTCATCAAATTGTTTGTTAACAGCAACAATTTCAGCTTCAGGATAAAAACATGAACACAGCAATTCTGCTCTTGAAAGAGCAAGCGGAGATGGTTCTATTAATGTAATTCTAGTGACTTTCTGCAGTGAATTATGTTCTTTTATGAAGTCATGATAACATAGCGAAGCCAAACCTTGACCACAACCATAATCAACAATTTCTATTTTGTCTTTTTTGATAGCCCTATCTTGTATATGGTTAAAAGCATGCATAAGTTTTGCTTTGTGCATCTTCCCAAATGAATAAATGTACATTTGAAGAAGAGGCTCTGAGTCCAAAACGTCAACACCTCTATTCAGCGATTCGTGTAATTCATCACACAATTCACTTGGAAGTTTGTGAACAAAGTCATATGCGATATCCCAAACCTTTTGAAATGTAGGGTTGTGCATGTGTTCTATTAAATATGCGTATGTCGTCTTACTCTCTTTCATTTCCCTGTTATTGTTTCAGATCCTTTGTTTTGTAGGTGTCTTTTCCAATTGTCTATTGCCATCTGCTTTGTTGTATTAGCATAGCAATACTCACATAGATGGGGACAGGTATTATACTCACCAATATCTTTCGATGCCATACATTCACAAAACTTCCGCTGTCCTGAATCTTTTTTGTGTGTGCTGATAAAATATTTATTCTTTGGCAAAAGAATGGCACCTTGAGGTAATTCATGCTCGCCAAACAAAGATGGTGCAGGAATTTCCTCTATCTTCACCTTCATGAAGTCCATTAGCTTTTTGTCCTGCCATGCCAATCGCGCGATTAGGTCTCCGTCTATGCAGCGATTGTGCAAGATACTATATTTCTTTAAGTCTATCTTCTCACCGCAAGTGGCTAATTGAAAATTCCATCCTAATTCTTTATTCATATTAGAAAGCTTACGAGCAAATTCATCCATCTGCTCTTCTGTCCATTCATTATAAGGAATATGACATTTTTCAAGATTTGCTTTCACCTTTCGATAGCTCAGAATATCAGCATAGCTGAATACTAACTTCTCTGCATAGCCCTTTAACCGTTCACCAATATTCTGAACCTTATCAAGTAGTTCATTAATCGAAATGTCATCTGTTAATATCATTGGGTCAAACCGCCAAACAACACCACCTATGCCCAACTTGTTTACCAGCAACTTGAACGTATCTATTCGTTCTTCCAAGGGGCGTACACCACGTTCCAGTCCTTCTTTCTCGTAATCGTTAAGTGTATATTGGATATAGCAACCAATATTATGTTCTTTCAAATAATCAAGATGTGGTAACAATGGACGGGGATTCTTCGACCAAAAGACGATAAAACGAGTGTCCCTATAAGACACATAACTCTTTACTCCATTGAACGGATTTGTCCATGCAGAATATCCTTCTTTTAGTCTATGAAAGAACCAATCTGAATAAAAAGCTGGTATGTCAGTACTACGACTAGCAGAGACAATTAAAGGAGCTTGTGCTAAAACAAGTTTTCCATCAACAGTTATTTCTATATGATTCCAAGATGCCATACGTAATAATTCTCTTTGGTTATCAAGAAGTTAGAAAACATAAAACTGTCTATTTTTTATTAAAGAAGTCCATTGCTTCCTCATGATACAACTTTAGTTTGTTTTTCGCGGTTTTTATCATTGAGTTAGGTATGAATACAAAAAGATGCAGCTATTCTAAAGCTGAATTTTTAAATTTTAAATACAAATATGATAAAAATTATTGTAATGACCACGACACAACCTGAAAAATATGTAGAATTTGAGTGCAATTAACAAAAAAATGCAACTATAAGTGACACAATTCCTATAGTTGCATTTATTAATCCTATGTTCTATGTTCAATCCGAACTTTTTCCTCCAAATCCTTCTACGTGAGCATTATAGAGGGCGGTTTTCAGGCGGTCGGAGGGGGTGAAGATGAAGCGACGACGCGTGATGCAGGTGTAGTCCAAATCTTCTATGCGTTCCTTTGCCTTGCAACTGAACGATGCCCTCAGAATGCCCAGCACACCCAAATCTACTGAATGGCCTGTCAGCACCAATTCCTCCACTTGGGTTGCCAACGCATAGAGCGCTGCCGCCACATTACTTTCCGACATTCCCGAGTCGGATGCCGCCATCTGAATCAGTTGCTCCAAACTAATCAATGAGTAACTCACCAAATGTGCCACATACATTTTCCGATTCTGATTCACTCCCACCCTTTGGTGACTCACACTTACTCGCAATTTTCCCATAATTCAAACTTTATAAAACAGGTTAAACATTTCTTGATTTCGGCTGCAAAAGTAAGGATTTTTCGCTTCCATGATTCCGCTTTTTCGACTGCGCCAAAATTTTCCACCGTTTTTTTTGCTTTTCCCCTTCAATTTAACTCAACCGCTCCTTGGGATTTACTGAAAAGGCGAGGGCTCAACGTTGTAATGGCGAGCGCTCGTTATCGTTACAGCGAGCGCTCGTTATCGCAACGCCGAGCGCTCGGCAACTAGTTGAATCCAAAGGAAAAGTTCAGTGGATGCAAAAAAGAGGTTCAGAATGGTCGAAACGTCGTTTCACGAAAAGCATGACAGTCTATCACGAAATCGGTGGCGCAAACTAATAGTCTATAAGCAAATGATTATGTTTTGTTTGCAAGATTTTGCGTTTATTAAGTGTCTTTTATGCAATATAAATAGGACATTATTCGTTTTTAAGGCATGAATAAGTGTTTTTTTGACCTAAACATTTCGCAATGTGAATTATATTCACTATTTTTGTAGCCCAATCCAATATGAATACGGACTAATATTATTTCACCTACTTTTTCTAAACCTCAAGCTCCTCATTTGGCTTACGCCGAACCAAAGGTTCAAAAGCTTTCTTGCAAGTAACCCACTATGCCTAACTACGACGACCATATCTCCGAACTGCTCGCAGTGATGGACCCCATCAGCCTCGACGAGATGAGTGGCATCAAACTGATGAATCGTATCGACACCAAGTTTGTGGCGTCGAAGCGTCAGCTTGTCGATATGCTCCAATTAGTGAGGGAAAAATACTACGTGCAGGAAATCAATTCCGACCGCATCAGTCCTTATCGCACCACTTACTTCGACACGGACAATTACGCGCAATACATGCAGCATCATGGCGGAAGGGCAACACGAACCAAGGTGAGGGTACGCACTTATCTCAGTTCGGGCGACCTCACTTTCCTCGAAGTAAAGAAAAAGAACAACCACCTGCGCACGAAGAAGAAGCGCATCCAAGTGGAGAGTTTGGAAAAGGCAGCCCAGACGGAAGGTGCCAGCGAGTTGGTTTTTGATCGTACGCACCTGCATTTGGAGGACATGCACCCTATCGTGCAGAACCACTTCAATCGCATCACGCTCGTGAACAAAGGAAAAACGGAGCGACTCACCATCGATTTCAACGTGAGTTTCCACAACTACGAAACGAATCTCGACCGCGACACGGGCAACATCGTCATCATCGAGTTGAAACGCGATGGTAACATCTTCTCTCCTATCACGAATATCCTCCGCGACCTGCACATCCATCCGACAGGCTTTTCGAAATGCTGCATCGGCATGGCAATGACGGACCCTCATCTGAAGCAAAACAACTTCAAGCAAAAGCTCCGCCTCCTCCAGAAAATCAATGCCGACGAAACCTATCACATCAGACCTTACGAGGATGATGTTTATTAGGCTAGGAGGACTAGGAGAAACTAGGAGAACTAGGATGACTAGGGAAACTAGGACAGCTAGGAAATCTAGAAAAAAACCAAGAAAACTCATATTTCAACAATGGATACTATCAATCAATTTCTTTCCACCCTCACGAGCGATTCATTCCGAATCCTCGACCTCATCTTCCGACTCGTCATCAACTCCCTCTTCTGCTTCATCATAGCACGCGTGCTCTATTTCCCTAAGAGCCGCAGGAAGGACTTCTTCTTCACCTATCTGCTCATGGGCTTCAGCATCTTCATGCTCATCCACCTCATGGGCGACTCGAAAATCAAGACGGGTATCGCGATGGGACTCTTCGCCATCTTCAGCATCATGCGTTATCGCACGGAGTCGGTGCCTATCCGCGAAATGACTTACCTCTTCCTCACCATCGCTTTGGCAACGCTCAACGCCGTGGCTTGGGAAGCAGACATATCGAGCAAGAACCCTGAATTCCTCGGTCCCGAACTGACTTCGGTGGGCGAACTGATTCTCACGGACCTGCTCTTCGTCATCATCATTTGGACGACGGAACACGTGAACTGGGCGAAGGGCTTGTCGTCGAAATATGTGAAGTACGACAAAATCGACCTCATCACACCTGAGCGCCGCCCAGAGCTGATGGAGGACTTGAAGAAGCGCACGGGCCTCGACATCACCAACCTCGAAATCGGTTCCATCGACTTCCTCAAGGACATGGCGCTCATCAAAATCTATTTCCATACGGACAACGACCAGGCTGAATCGCTCGACAAGATGCCAAAACTTTATGACTAAACAAGGACTATTCATGAAAAAGAACATATTGTTGATTACGACAGCCTTGATGCTCTGCTCAGCTCATGCTGTTGCACAGAACGAAGACGACGACTTCGGTGGTGAGCTCAGCGTGGAAGTAGAGAAGAAAATCAAGCCGGGACTCAGTGTGGAAGCGGGCATCTCCTTCCGCAGCCAGGACGACAGTAAGGACATGGAGCGCTTCATGGCAAGCATCGATCTGAGCTATCGCCTTTTCCAAACGCGCGACAAGAAGTTCAACATCAAGTCGAGCATCGGTTTCGACTATATTCTGAAGCAGAATCTCAAGGAGATTTCAAAGAAATATGATGACTTCGCCTACGACGAATCGGGTGCTCTCATTGGTTCAAAAGAGGACTACTACAAGGGCTACAACGTGGAGGAACGCTTCAAGCGCAATCGCTATCGCGGCAATTTGGCTTTCAGCTTCAACTACAAGCCATCGAAGCGATGGAACTTCTCGCTGAAGGAAACCTTTCAGTATAACCACTACGCTTCTGCCGACTCCATCAACCGCTATAAGTATCGCCTCAACGACGACGATGAGCCATACCTGAAGGAAGCCGACAAGAAGTACATCGCATCCAAAGACCGCTGGATTCTCCGCAACAAGTTCACTGTGGAGTACAACATCAAGGGTCTGCCGCTCAATCCGTTTGCATCCGTTGATTTTGGCGTGGGACTGGGCAAGAGCACCTTCAAGCAGAAATACACCGCGGGCTTGGACTTCAACATCAACAAGCAGAACAGGCTCACCACCTGGTACCGTTTCTCGCACGAGGACGATGACGACGAGCCAAACGGACACCTCGTTGGCTTGAGTTACAAGTTCGAATTCTAAGTAACAATCAAACAAAACACCAATATGAAAAAGTTCTTTTTAGCAGCCTTTGCTGCACTTTTTAGCCTCACATGCCTGGCTGACGATTACTACCTCAATGTCATTGCAAATGCCACGGACAGCTATGCCACAGCAAGTTTGAAGAAAATCTCGTTCGAGAACGGCAATGTGGTTGTCACCACTTCAGACGGCGCCAGCACCTCCTACGCCATTTCTTCCATCTCTCAGATGTACTTCAGCAGCACTTCGGCTGGCATCGGCAGCATCAGCAACGACAAGTCTTTTGCTTGGGACGGCACGACGCTTTCCCTCAACGGACTCAAAGGAAAAGTTCAAGTTTATCAGCCAAGCGGCGCACTCGTAGCCTCGGAATCTGCTGACTCACAAAGCATCAATCTCTCGCGCTTGTCGAAGGGTGTGTATGTGGTGAATGTGGATGGTAAGAGTTTTAAGATTATCAAGAAGTGATGGTAACGAAGATGAAAAATATACTTTTATTTGCTTTTTTCTTGCTGAGTGCAGTCTCTCTCCACGCTCAGAAGATTTATCTTTGCGAAGGTTTCGACGCGGACGACATCACACTCACCGACCCGTCGAACTTCACGTTTTCCAGTGACCAAAAGACTGTAACCATCGAAGGTACCACCTACAACATCAGCGACATTGACTCTATCACTTTCGCTGAACCTCAGTTCGAAAGCGTGGACATCGTATGGAACGGTAGCAGTGCTACTGTCAACATCCCTGCATCCTTGCAGAAGGTAGTAACTGCCAACATCAATGGTGGACACGTCACCATCATTTCCTCGACGACCGACCAGGAAATCCTCTACACCCTCTCGGGCTCTTCATCGAACGGCTCACTCACTATCAACGGTAACTATAAGTTCACCATGCACCTCAAGGGCGTGAGCCTCACCAGCGGCAACGCGCTCCCAGCCCTCAACATCCTTTGTGGTAAGCGCATCGAGATGAAGATGATGAAAGGTACCACAAACAGTTTTGAGGACAATGCCATGAACACTTCGAAAGGTGCCGTTTACGTGAAGGGACACCTCGAAGTGAAGGGTAAGGGAACGCTCAACGTGACAGGCAAATCATCTCATGCCTTGAAGGTGGGCGAATACTGCCAGTTCAAGTCATCTACAGGCGACGTGAATGTCCTGAGTGCCGTGAGCGACGGCATCCACTGCGGCGATGGCAGCAAGCTTGCAGAAGATTACGAAGACAACCGCCTCATCGTGAATGGTGGAAACATCACCGTGAGTAACTGCAAATCCGACTGCATCGACTGCGACGACTACGGCACAGCCATCATCAACGGCGGAACCATCAACCTCAACGTGAGTCAATCCGACGGAACAGGTCTGAAGGCTGACTCCATCGTCTATATGAATGGCGGAACCATCAACCTCAATGTGACTGGCAACATTTCCGAAGGCATTCGCTATTGTTATGCAGGCTATTTCGATGGCGGCAGCATCAATGGCTCGATTACGGGAAAAGGTGCAAGAGGATTGAAAGCAAAGAAAACCACTTCTGCCACAGACACTGTGCTCAACGGCGGCTACTCCTATTGGAACGGCACGAACGTGACCCTCTCAGCAACAGGTGGTACCTACACCGCAGATGCTTCAAAATGCATGGGCATCCGTTCCGACAACAACATGACGGTCACGGCGGGAACCATCGCCATCACCACCAGCAACTCCTCCACGGGTATCAGTGTGAAAGGAACTTACAAGCAAACAGGAGGCACCGTCACCGTGGATGGAAAAGCCTTCACAAATTAGATTTTCTCAATTTAGAATAAAGGGGCAATTGTGGCATCGCTGCAATTGCCCCTTTATTTTTTTCTCTTTTTTGCATCTCCCTTTCATTCTTTTCACTATATTTGCAAGGTAAAAGCAAAAAACGCAAAGCTATGGAAAAACAAGCGGAATATATCAGTAGCATTGAAATCAAGGCGCTGTGGAAAGGCGGCAGGCACATCATTTGGACTTTGCGCCCCGACGTGAACATTCTCAGCGGCATCAATGGTGTGGGCAAGAGCACCATTATCAACCACTCCGTGAAGGGACTTCACCTCATTGATTCGGGTGAACTCCATGCAGGCGAAGTGGGCGAAAACATCACCATTAAGTTATTCCCCGAAGATGCCACGACCATGAAATTCGATGTCATCCGCAGTTTCGACCGCCCTTTGCTCCATTCCGACCTGTTGGAGAAATTAGCCGATTCTCGCGTGAAGACCGAACTGGACTGGCAAATCTACAAACTTCAGAAGCGCTATCTGGATTATCAGGTGAATATCGGCAATCGCATCATCGAACTTCTCACATCGGGATTCCCTGAGGATGCCATTCTTGCCACGGAAGTGTCGAAGCCAAAAGCTATTTTCCAAGACATGATTGACCAACTCTTCAGCGATACGGAGAAGAAAATCGACCGCAAGAACAACGAAATCCAGTTCCATCAGAACGGGGAAATACTCACGCCTTACCAACTCAGTTCAGGCGAAAAGCAACTCTTGGTCATCTTGCTCACCGTGCTGGTTGAAAACAACGAGCACTATGCCTTGTTGATGGACGAGCCCGAAATCAGTCTCCACATAGAATGGCAACAACAGCTCATCGGTCTGATTCGAAAACTCAATCCGAACGCACAAATCATCCTCTCCACCCACTCCCCTGCCCTCATCATGGACGGATGGATGGACGTGGTGACGGAAGTGAATGAAATCACCAATTAAAGTGAAAAGTGAAAAGTGAAAAGTGAAAAATGCCATCCGGATGAAATCGCTCCACGCTTCACACTCCACGCTTCACGCTATATAGTTAAAAGCGAAGCATGACAAAAAAACTCACAGGAAACCTCAATTCCCGCTATTTCGAAGCGAGCAACTGGCTCCGTCCTGGCGGAAAGAAGAAGAAACGCATCATAGCCTACGTGGAAAGCTATGACGACGTGTTCTTCTGGCGCAATGTGTTCCAAGAGTTTGAGAATGACGAACGACAATTCGAGGTGATGCTACCATCGAGAACCGACCTCTCGCGTGGCAAGAAACAGGCAATGACAAATCAATTAGGACCAAGCCTCGGACAAAGCATGATTGCCTGCGTGGATGCCGATTTGGACTACCTGATGCAAGGACATACCCCCTTCTCGAAAGCCATGCTCGACAATCCATACGTGATTCACACGGTGGTTTATGCCATTGAGAACTACCAATGCTATGCTCCTTCGCTCCATGAGGTGTGCGTGATGTCAACGCTCAACGACCGTAAGATTTTCGATTTCGAGGAATATCTGAAAGAATACAGCGAAATCATCTATGAGCTTTTCATCTGGAGCATCTGGCTCTATCGTCGCCAACGCTATCGCGACCTTCCCCTCAATTCTTTCTGCAATTTCATCGCTATCGAAAACCTGAATCTTTTCAAGCCTTCCACAGCTTTGGAGGTAGTGAGAAAGAAGGTGAACAGAAAAGTGGCGTGGATGCAGCGCAATTATCCCGAAGCGAAGGGGAAGTTACGTCCGCTGAAGGAAGAGCTCCTGAAATTGGGTATCCGTCCCGACAACACCTATTTATATATACAAGGGCATCACTTGTTCGAAAACGTGTGCATGGCAGCACTCGAACCAGCCTGCACGCTCCTTCGCCGAGAAAGGGAGAAAGAAATCAAACGCTTGGCAGGGGACCACAAAATTCAGATGGACAACGAACTGTCGAGCTATCAGCATAGCCAATGTGCCGTAGATCAGATGCTTCGTCGCAACACGAATTTTCACGATTGCGAAGCCTTTCAGAAACTGCGGGAAAGAATCATGCAGTTCTTGGAATTGGAGAAGACAAACTCGCAGCAAGATGACTCGCCTGCGGAACAACCAACGCAAAAAGTGGTGTAAAGAGAAACGATATTTTGCCAAGTGAAATATTTGCAGTATCTTTGCACACAAATTTTTTAGATACATGACTATAGAAGAGAAAATCATTCAGGCAGTCGTAGCGGGCGTGAAGGCACTCTACGATGCAGATGTTACAGCCGAACAAGTTCAGTTGCAGAAAACCAAAAAGGAATTTGAGGGACACCTCACTGTGGTGGTATTCCCATTCGTGAAGATAGCGCGCAAGAAGCCAGAGGACGTGGCAGCCGAACTGGGCAAGTACCTACAGGATAACGCACAGGATGTGGTGGCAAGCTACAATGTGGTGAAGGGATTCCTCAACATTGTCGTTTCGCCTGCATCTTGGATTCAGTTGCTCAATGAAATCAGCGCCGACGAGAAATTCGGCTTCAGGGAAGCAACCAACGATTCACCACTCGTGATGATTGAATATTCATCGCCAAACACCAACAAACCGCTCCACTTGGGACACATGCGCAACAACCTCCTTGGTTCAGCGCTGGCTCGCATCATTGAGGCGAACGGCAACAAGGTGGTGAAAACCAATATCGTGAACGACCGTGGTATCCACATCTGCAAGTCGATGCTGGCTTGGCAAAAGTGGGGCAACGGTGTTACGCCAGAGACTGCTGGTAAGAAAGGTGACCACCTCATTGGTGACTTCTACGTGCTGTTTGACAAGCACTACAAGGCTGAATGTGACGAACTTGCCAAGCAATATATTGCAGACGGCATGGGAGAAGAGGAGGCAAAGGAGAAGGCTAAACTGGAAGCACCGCTCATCAAGGAAGCGCATGAGATGCTCGTGAAATGGGAACACAACGACCCTGAAGTGCGTCAGTTGTGGAAAACCATGAACGAATGGGTGTATGCAGGTTTTGATGAGACCTACAAGATGATGGGCGTCTCCTTCGACAAGATATATTATGAATCGGACACCTACCTTGAAGGCAAAGAGAAGGTGCTCGAAGGATTGGAGAAAGGTCTTTTCTATCGCCGTGAAGATGGTTCCGTTTGGGCAGACCTCTCCAGCGACGGACTCGACGAGAAACTTTTGCTCCGTAGCGATGGCACTTCGGTGTATATGACTCAGGACATCGGTACAGCCAAGCTCCGTTACGAGGACTATCCAATCGACAAGATGATTTACGTGGTGGGCAACGAGCAGAACTACCATTTCCAAGTGCTCTCGCTCTTGCTCGACAAACTCGGTTTCGAATGGGGCAAGGACCTCGTTCACTTCTCTTACGGTATGGTGGAACTGCCAAACGGTAAAATGAAGAGCCGCGAAGGTACCGTAGTGGATGCCGACGAACTGATGGCAGACATGATTGAGGACGCTTATCAAGTGTCGAAGGAGATGACGAAGAAGGTGCAGATTCCTGAAGACGAGGCTCGCGAGATTGCACGCAAGGTGGGACTCGGCGCTCTCAAATACTTCATCCTCAAGGTGGATGCTCGCAAGAACATGCTCTTCAACCCAGAAGAATCCATCAACTTCAACGGCGACACCGGTCCATTCATCCAATACACCTACGCCCGAATCGCTTCCATCCTTCGCAAAGCAGAGGAAGCAGGCATCGTGGTGCCAGCAGCGATTGACTCCAACGTGGAGATTTCGGAGAAGGAAACTGACCTCATCCAGAAACTCAACGGATTCAAGGCAGCTGTGCGTCAGGCTGGTCAGGACTACAGTCCATCGGGCATCGCCAACTACTGCTACGAACTCACGAAGGAATACAACCAATTCTATCATGACTTCAGCATCCTCGGTGATGAAGACGAGAACAAGAAGATTTTCCGCCTCGCCCTCTCAAAAGCAGTAGCCAAAGTGGTTCGCCTCGGCATGGGACTGCTCGGCATCGAGATGCCTGAAAGAATGTAAACCGCATGAAAAAAGCATTCAGACATATCGTCCTATTGCTTTTATCCATCCATCTGTGTGCATGTGATTACTGGGGCTCATTTGATTTTGAAATAGTCAATGACACGAATGACAGTTTGACCATTGCATACGTGGAACAGATGCAGTCGTACACCACCATCCTCAATACCCAAGGCTATGAGGACGAGTTCATGACTATCCACCTGAAGGACCACCTGACAGACACCATCATTCCGCCTCATCAATCAATAGACTTGGAGTATGAGGCAGGATTGGTGGGTCGTAATTTTCCCTCAGAACATGAAGACCCAAGGAATTATGGGATTGTCCCTTTGTGGGAGCGAATAGGTTACGCGATACTGAGAGGTGATACGATCAACCCCGATGTCTATTCCAAAGAAAGGTGGAAAGGAAAAGGTGCATCCTATCAATTAACGATTCGATATACAAGAACAACGGATGGGAAAAGCGTCATCCAATAACCCACCAATAAAAAACAAAGTGAGCCTACAAAATCCACCAGACAACCGCCACGACACTGTTCTTCCGCTTCCATTGGAGGTGGTGGCGAATGCCGTTGCCGTGGATGCAGCTTGCAGCGGGAATCCTGGACCTATGGAATATCGTGGCATTTATCTCACCACAGGACAACAAATCTTCCACTTCGGTCCCGTGCAAGGCACGAACAACATCGGCGAGTTTCTTGCCATCGTTCATGCGCTCGCACTGCTGAAGAAAAAGAATTCTGCCATTCCCATCTATAGCGACAGTCGAACAGCACAAATCTGGGTGCAGAAGAAGAAATGCAAAACCACCCTTCCTCACACTCCCCAAAACGAACCGCTGTACCAACTGATTGCTCGCGCTGAAGCATGGCTCCAAAACAACACTTACTCCAATCCCATCATCAAGTGGGATACAGACAAATGGGGTGAAATACCCGCAGACTTCGGAAGGAAATAAGCCCCCTCCAAACATCCCCGAAGGGAGGCTAAATGAGGAGTGAGTAGTGAGGAGTTAGTAGTTATTTCATCAGAAAGGCATTCCTCACTCCTAATTCCTCACTCCTCACTATTAATACTGCATAGAAAGATGAAAGAGTTTTTCAACGTGATGGGCAAGTACTTTGCCCCCTATAAAGGTTTTATTGCAGCAACATTAGGACTCAATCTCTTATCTGCGTTGCTGAACGTGTGTTCTTTCGTAGTGCTGATTCCTATTCTGAATATTCTTTTCCAAATTGAGCATGCACATTATGATTACATTCCTTTTAGCACTGCTGAATTTGGAGATTTGAAAGACGTCACCATCAATAATCTTTATTACGGTTCCCAACAGCTCATTGCCTCTTACGGTCCTTCCACCACGATGCTCATTCTCGGTGGAGGATTGGCTCTGATGACTTTATTGAAAACCTCTTGCTATTTCGGCGGTTCTGCCACACTCATACCTATCAAGACGGGCGTTGTGCGAGATATTCGCAACAACATCTATCGTAAAATCCTCGACCTTCCTTTATCTTTCTTTTCTGAGGAGCGCAAAGGTGACATCCTGGCTCGCGTCAGCACCGATGTGAACGAAGTGGATTCCTCCATCGGCTCTTCGCTCGATGCCATCATCAAGAACCCCATCCTCATCATTGTTTATCTCTCCGTCATGATTGGCGTGAGTTGGCAACTCACCCTTTTCACCCTCCTTGTCGTACCATTAATGGCTTTCGGCATCGGACGCATCGGCAAATCGCTCAAGAAGAATTCCCTCTATGCGCAATCGAAATGGAGTGACGGACTGAGTCAGATTGAGGAAACTCTCGGCGGTCTCCGCATCATCAAGGCGTTCATTGCCGAGAAGAAGATGGAGGGCCGTTTCGTGAAAGTGAACAACGAGTTCCGCAACGCTTCGATGAAGGTGAACATCCGCCACAGTGCTGCTCACCCAGTGAGCGAATTTCTTGGCACCGTGATGATTGTGATTGTCCTTTGGTTTGGTGGCTACCTCATCTTCTCGGGCAATTCGCCCATCGATGCCAGCACCTTCATCTTCTATCTCACCATCCTCTACTCCACCCTTCAGCCGCTGAAGGAAATCTCGAAGGCAGGCTACAGCATCCAAAAGGGTATGGCATCCATGGAGCGTATCAACAAGATTCTTGGCGCTGAAAACACCATTCTCGAAATCGAGCATCCAAAACATGTGGAAGGTCTTCACCAAGGAATCGAACTGCGCCACGTGTATTTCTCTTACAACAGTTCTCGAGAAATACTTCACGACATCAATCTCACGGTGGAAAAAGGACGCACCATCGCACTCGTTGGTCAGTCGGGTTCGGGAAAATCCACTCTTGTCGATCTCATTCCTCGTTACCATGACATCCAACAAGGAGAGATTCTCATTGATGGAGAAAACATCAAAAACCTCAGTATCAATTCTCTTCGTTCACTGATTGGCAATGTGAACCAAGAGGCTATTCTCTTCAACGATACGATTTTCAACAACATCGCTTTTGGCAAGGACAATGCCACCCAAGAAGAAGTGGAAGCAGCGGCAAAGATTGCCAATGCGCACGATTTCATCATGGAAATGGAGAAGGGTTATCAAACCAATATCGGTGACCGTGGTGGTCGCCTTTCGGGTGGTCAACGTCAGCGCATTTCCATTGCCCGTGCCATCTTGAAGAACCCTCCAATTCTGATTCTTGACGAAGCCACTTCGGCACTCGACACTGAATCGGAACGCCTTGTGCAGGACGCTTTGGAAAGACTGATGAAATCGCGCACAACCATCGCCATCGCACACCGTCTTTCCACCATTAAGAATGCTGACGAAATCTGTGTCCTTCATGAAGGGCAAATCGTGGAGCGTGGCACACACGACGAACTCATCGCCCTCGGTGGTTACTACAAGAAGCTCAATGATATGCAAGCGTTATGAAAACGTTTAAAGTTTAACGTTTAAAGTTTAACGAAGATACTCTTCTTCTCAAAAACTCTGAAACTTAATAGGATAGCTCAGCACTAGCTCTGTGTAGTCAGCCTTCATGAGATGCGCTTTGATACCGAGACCGACTGCAAGTCCTCCCAGCCGAGGAATCTGATACTTCAAACCAATTCGCTCATAATAGGGCGTTTCCAATTCTTTTGCTTGATGTCCCATCTGCCGATGCAGATAGACTCCCAACGACATGGCTAACGAAACACGATGGTAGAACACCTCGTGCTTGGCAGCTATGCCTACGCTCCATGGGCTATGCCGGTCGGTATAGCCCTGTGCTGCATCGAGCGAAGCCACATGGTCCGCATAGGAACCATAGAAGAGGTCGAAACCGATGCCCGATGCCCAGCGACGCGCATACCTTCGCATCAAGTCAGCCTGCAACGAATAAGCCGCATAGAGTTTGAAATCACCCGTTCGATAGTCAGGGTCGGATGGCGGCGTTTGAAACTGAGTCACCTGCCAATCCTCCAAAGGAACTTTTCCTCCAAATCCCAAGGAAATATTCATATACCAGCTCTTTTGGAAAGAAGTATTCCCGAAATCTCCACGCTTCACGCTCCACGCTTCACGCTTCACGCTCTCCTCTCCCAGGGAAGTCGAAGGAGTCCACACCACTCCTATCATGGGTCCCAATGCATTGGCACCTTTATTGGGTCGGTTGAGTGCACCATTGCTATGATGCTTGAATTCCACACCGGCCTTCACGCCCCAGTTTTGAGCAAAATGATAAGTGGCATGAACACCTGCCCCAAAATAGACGAGCAAGTGAGAACCAATCAACTCGTTATCGACAGCATCCACAGGATTATACTTATGTCCCGTATAGCCGAGACCCACACTCAAGGCATAATCCAGTTCCCAATGCTTGCTTCTGAACAGCGGACGCTCAAAAGCGCCATACAGCGTGACCGTATTACCTAAATGCGAATCATAATCCACTTCTTGCGCCATGCCCCACAAAGGATTCGCATCCTTGTGCATCACCACCCCATCATAATGATGATAGGATAGTCCTAAAGCCAAAGTGGGATAACCAAAATCATGGGCAAAAGCATCGTTATCTGAAGGCAGCGAACGATAGCGAAGTTGAGCATCCACCGCCCATGCATTCTGTTTCTTCAGCCACTTGCTCACATATTCATCCGCCTTCAGAATCCAGCAGGGATTCACATCCAACTGCCATCCCCAATGTTCAGCGCTCCAGGCTTCACGCTTCACCCTCAACGCTTCACGCTTCACGCTCCACGCTTGACGCTTCACGCTCAACGTTCTCTCCCCACTCTCCCCTCCCAGGGGAGCTGGAGGGGTCCGCCCCACACTGTCTTTTTCTTCAGCGTAAAGCGAAACGGCAAACAAAATGAGCCAAATAAATATGAATCGTTGCATTGATGAAATTAAACCCATGATTATCATTGACAAAGTTACAGATTTTTTCTGTATTATCGACGATTCTTCAAAGATTCTTGACGAAGAACGGCGTAAAAACAAACCTTCAGCTCGACGATAGTCAATCAGTCCTTTGATTATGCCAAAGCTTTTCTTTGATTATGCAGAACCAATCCTTTGATTACGCTGAACTAATCCTTTGATTTTACTGAACTGCCGAGCCCTCAACGTTATCACGGCGAGCCTTCGTCATCGCAACGGCGAAGGCTCGTCATTTCGATGGCGAGCCTTCGGCAACTAGTTGAATCCAAAGGAGCGGTTCAGTATATCCACACATGCACTTCAGATTATTCCCTAAAGCAGTTCGGTGAATCCCCAAAAGCGCTATATCAAACGCTTGCACTTCTATTTCCGCCTCTTGTGGAACGACAAGCCCAAGGCGGAAACAATGACTGTTGTCAGCAACGTACTGCTCTTGGTCAACTCTGCAATATTCATCAGCGTGGCGATGACCGCAACCAATACTGCGAATGCTATGGCAATGACAGTCAAAATAATTAGAAGCCTGTACGAAACGTTGATTTTTCCCTTTTGATGTAATAAGCCCAATATAAATATGGCTGTTGCCATGATAAATGCCACACCATTGAGACCTTTCAGCAGACCGAGCCAGCCAATATTCGCACTATTGAGCACGTTCATAACAGTAGCAGCCAAAAAGAGGCAGCCTGAAATACCTAAGAGGGTATAGCCTATGATGGTGGACCATTTTCCGCCAAGCTTCCGTGGTTTGCCTGTCGCAGGGTCGATAGCCTCCCCATTATACTTGTATTTTATCACTAACCAACGAACAAGAACGGGTATGATAAGGGTCAATGCCAAGACGATGAAAATGAACAGCAATCTTCTTTCTCTCCCTATGAACAGCTGCAGGAAGAAGGCTGTCAGGAAAATGAGTGTTGCGATACTTCCCCACTTGATGTTCTTCGAGTATCTAGACTCTCTTTCTACAAGGGTCTTCAGGTCGTAGGAGCCGTAATCCTCCTTCTTGGTTCGCCTAAGGATGACGAACCTGAAAATCAGTGAAGCCACCCAATACACCCCCAGCAATATGATGCCCAATAGCGTGAGGCGACCATTTGCCCAAGCCCACCATGCCAATACGGGCACAAAGATGAGATTACCCCAAATTAAGTTCTCCTTGATATTTTGACGCATATCGGTGAACTTGCGGTACATGGCATCACGAATCTGTTCGTTCGACACAATCTCCTGACCCTCCAGTCTCTCATCCATCAGGTTGTATGTGGTCTTCAATTCCTCCAACTCATGGAGTTCAGTCATATTCTCTGACATAGCTTTTCGGTTTTTTAATGGTTTGACATTGATTTGAGTTGTTCCTTAATCCGGAACAGCCTACTCGTGACAGCAGAGGTGGAAATGCCCACGATGGAAGCAATCTCATCATACCTCATGCTCTCCAGCCAAAGAAGAATGATGGCGCGGTCAAACAACTCAAGGCGGTTGATTCTGTCGTACAGCATCTTGATTTGCCGACCACCTTCGTCAGAAACACTCATCACATCTTTGTCAATAACCAGCGGAATGGTTGGTACACTCCGTTTCTTGCCTCGCTCCACTTTGCAGCAGGTGTTCAGGCTGACGCGCCATACCCAGGTTTTGAGACTACTGTTGCCGCGGAACTTGGGAAAGCCCTTCCAAAGGTTGACCAACACTTCCTGGAAGAGGTCATCCACATAGGTGGGATTGTCGGAGAAAAAGTAACATACCGTATAGATTGTCTTACGGTACTCTCTGACTAATTTCGTGAATTCTAATTCTATCTCATTCATCTTTTCTGGAGTTTGTTCAACCACTTAGTACCCTAAATCGCAAATTCCTTTCAAGAAAAACGAACTTTTTTTTAAAAAAAAATGGACCAATAAGTAATTTTGCAGGCCATGATGTGCCCAAAACACTGATAAATACAGGTGTTGAGATTATTGGAACAAAAGTAGCCATAATAAAAGAATTACGAAAATAAAAATGGGGAAAAATGGCTACGGCAAATGAAAAGCATGCCTTATGCTTGTAGGTGTGACTACTATTTCTTATTTTTGCATAACTGAAATTAAACTGTTACCAACAATGGAAAAAGTAAGTATTATCAAAATTATAGTTGCGCTCATTATTCTCGTTTTGTGTTCTTGTTCCGTCTTAAGCAAAAAGAGTATCTGGGAGAAAGATGAACTTTCTCTCTTCGAATACATCTTCGAGAAGCTAAACAAAAAGAGTGATTATGGCTCAGACCCATCCAACCTCAATGATAAGGAAAAGGTTTTTATGTCAATGGCATTATTAGAGCAAGAGGTTAATAATGGTGGATTTGACCAATATTTCCTTAATCTCGAAGGCAAATACAATGACATCTTGGTTTCATCCGCCGAAGCCATAAAAGCCTATGATATTGCAGAAATATGCAAGAAAGCATTGGCTGTCTATGCAGAGCACGCTGATCAAGAGGGCATTATTGAGGAGTTGAGTGAATATGATGATGCTTTTTATAAATCTAAAGACCCAATTAGTGAACTTTGTGCGAAATACGCAAAAGAGAATAAAAAGTATTTCGAATGATAGAGAACACTTAGTGCCTATCACGATGGTATTGTTCGCTATTTACCTTTTATGAAATAGCCGGAGTTAATCACCCCAATTTGTTCAGATTACACAATTTGCGATAGTTTATGATACCCTGTAAAAACAATAAAGAGGCACGCAAAAGTATGAATTGTGCCTCAATTCTTCATATCTTTTTGCTATATTTGCAAAATAAACGAATTGATCTATGGCAAAAAATCTAATTAACAAATACGTTTGGTTGGCAGACACAATCTATCGGGCAGGACGGATTACATATGAAGAAATCAATGAAAAATGGCTTGATCAAGATATAGATGATAAGCCTTTACCCCTTCGTACATTCCACAAATGGAGAATTGCCGTTGAGGATATGTTTGGTCTCGTCATTGAGTGTAAGCGAAAGGGAGGCTATCACTATTATATCGAGAATAGTGAAGAGATAAAGCGCGGAGGATTGCGCAACTGGCTACTGAGTACCATTTCCGTCAGCAATCTCCTTCTGGGCAGCCAGTCTCTCAAAGACCGTATTCTGCTTGAAGATGTTCCTTCAGGACAAGAATATCTTGCAATCATTCTCGATGCGATGAAAACAAATAACCAGATTCGCATCACCTACCAGGGTTACAAGCGAGAAGAGAGCGACACATTTGTTGTGCATCCTTATTGTGTAAAGATGTTCAAACAACGGTGGTACATGTTGGCCTTTTGTCCATATTATAATAAAATGATGACCTATGCCCTTGATCGTATCATTGGTATATGGAAACTTGACGGTGAAACATTTGAGATGCCCCATGGCTTCGATTCGGAAGAGTACTTTGCCAACTACTACGGTATCATTTCAGACACAGGCACCGACCTGTATACCGTCAAGTTAAAACTGTCAAAAAAACAAGCCAATGACCTTCGATCATTGCCACTTCATAAAACTCAGAAGGAAGTGGAGAGAACTGACGAATACAGCATCTTCACACTTCAACTATGCCCTGTACTTGATTTCCAGCAGGAGATCCTTTCCATGGGTGAGGAAGTTGAAGTTCTGGAGCCAATATGGCTTCGTAAGGAGATTGCCGGAAAAGTAAAAAAAACGTGGAACATATATAATAACCAATATTAAATCTAAAAAAAATAAAGCAATGGAAATGACAGATGAAGAAAGAAGGTTGAGATTGGAATTCTATCAATTAGAGAAATACTATCGTCCATTATTTGACCTATATACAGAAAATCAGTCGGAATATCCTGAATATCAGGGAGCATCAACAATAGACGGTTATCTAAGCTACAAACCGGACGTGCTGATATTGGGGTATAACCCTGCGCATGGTAAATACCATGATTGGAATAAAAACGGTGCTCACTTGGTATATACTGGAGAAAGACCATTAGGAATATTTGAGTGGGGTAATGCCAATAAGAACGGAGCATGGTATGAGATGAACAAACCAGTAGGAAATTCATATCCGAGGAACATTCTTGAATTCCTGTTTAAATTAGCAGAGCTTAGGAATTGGGAGAAAATAGAATCCACTGACAGAAGACCTTCTTGGGGAAACCATGCAGAAAACGTTATCATGAAGATGAACTTGTATCCTATTGGCACAGAGGATGGCGATACACTTCGCAATCTGTTTACAAAAACCATAGCCAAAAATGCCGTTCCTTATGACGGCATCTTTGAAGATGAATGGGCATTAAGAAAGCATTTGCTTTACAAACTACACCAGTTTGTTGACAAATATGTCAAACCAAAGGCCATTCTTTGTTTAGGTAAATCGACAATATCAGACTATTCTTGGGGAGAATTTTCTCAAAGCAATTACGATGGTGTTTTCGTCGGAAAGAACTACAAGAATGTTGTTGGTGTATCAAGAACGGGTACATGGACAAGCAGAGCGAAGAATGCTGCGTACCTTATCAATGATATTTTAGGCTAAAACTCTTAGATAATAGAAAAAACAGCGAAGTTGTGCCTCCATCTGGCATAGCTTCGCTTTATCTTTGTGCCATAAACCAATAAAAAGTGACAATTATGAGTATCAAAAGCGTTAAAATCACGATGTCTAGAGTTGGAATTCATAGTCTAAACTTTAACAAGGAGGGGAGTAAGAAAGTTCTTTATATGCCTCTTGCAAAAATTGTATATAATGAGAAAGACAAGAAGAATGCATCAGTTTATCTTGATCCGACAATGGTAAAGAAGAACTACTTCAAGAACTGGATTGTAGGTCTTACATTCTTCGTAGGGATTACAGAAGATGGTTATGAAATCTATAACGAAGAAGGTGAACGTACGGGAAAAGTTTCTATCAATGATGTCGGAAAAGCGATTCAGGTCAATGAAGATTTTTTTATCTGCCTAAAAGGAAAATTGGCATCATGGATTGGTATAGACGGATCTATTATTGATAGAAGAGACTTGACTGATGAAGAAATGAAATATTTTGAGAGTGATGAAAGTTGAAACACCTGAATACTATATTAAGCTGTTGCTTAGCATATATTTGCCCAAAAAGCCATTTGAGCTGCTGTTAATAGACAAGAAGCCCAAAACCAGAATGGGCTGTTACGTCATCAACAAGCAAAGAATTCGTATCTACACAAAATATCAGCCTATTTGCCCTCTTGAAGAAATTGCTATTCACGAGTTCGCTCATCATATTCATGAAACAGAGAAAAGAAAAAGCAACAACCGCAGAAGAGAGAGAATGCACGGCCCTGAATTTTGGAGGATATACGCAGCTCTTATGGCAAAGGCAGTTATTAACGGTGTCTTTAATGACCCATATATAGAAGATATTATATTGCAGAAATAACCATGACGACACCAACTAGCCTGATCACCCGTGATATCCTATGATACTCCCCTTGATATAGCCAATATTATTATCCAAAATTTGTTCAGATTACACAAAACAAAAGAGAGTTACTCGCGTAACTCTCTCATTTTTTGCGCTTCAGGATGGGCTTGAACCAACGACCCCCTGATTAACAGTCAGGTGCTCTAACCGACTGAGCTACTGAAGCGTTTTTATGTGTATTTGCTGTTCCTTTTGGAAAGCGAGTGCAAAGTTAAGCATTTTTCATCAAATGCAAATGAAAAGAGGGAAAAAAATGCTTTGCCATCTGTTTTTTTCTGAAAAAAGAAGGAAAAGCAAGGGTTTGGGCGAAGAAAAAGGACAAAAAGAAAGCATTGAAACTTCATCAAACCCGTTTTGGTGAAAATTCAATGCTTGTTAGTTTTTGTTAGATAATGAGGAATCAGCTCGTTGGTGCCTCCTCCGATTTGTTTTGATTCTCTCCCTGGTGCTTTTTCCGATAGGCAGAAGGTGAAAGATTGAATTGATGCAAAAAACACCTTCTGAATGTGGATAATGAATTAAAGCCTGAGCGCTCCGCAATAACAACGAGTTTTAGGTTAGTTGTGACGAGAAGATCTTTAGCATAATTCAATCGCCAGCTGTTAATGTAGTCGAAAAACGTCAGGTGGAGTGTTTGATTGATGTAGTTCGACAAATACGTGCGATTCGTTCCAACTCGCAAAGCAAGTTCGGAGAGTGTGAGCTTACGATTCAGAAATGCCTCCTCTTGGCTCATGCATTCTTCTAAGCGGGCTGCAAAATTATACACCATCGTCGTTTATTTATATTAATAAAAAATGTGCAAAAGGAACATGCCTTCAGATTTAAAAGACAAAGAACACTACCGAACGGTTTGCATTTGCAAAAGTAGGTAAAATTAACACCGTATTCATGTTTTTAAGAATTTAAAAAAAGTCAAAACGTAAAAATCGTATTTTCTTTTACGTTTTGAGTAAAAGGATTGTCTTTTTCGGACAACTCAGTTTCTTTTTTGCGAAGAAAAAACGGGTAAAAAGTTTCAATCTCTTATTAAAACGAACAAAAGTTTTTTCATATCGTTAAGGAATTACTTGAAAATTCGTAACTTTGCAGCGATTTTAAGAAATCACGAACACGGAATACCATGCGAGTACTCATCATCAACACATCCGAGCGTGTAGGAGGCGCTGCCATTGCAGCCAACCGACTAATGGAAGCCCTGAAGAAAAATGGCACGAATGCACAAATGCTGGTGCGTGACCGCCAAACGGATCAGGTCAGTGTGACTGCCATCAAGAGTAGCTTGCTGCTCCCGCTGAAATTCATTTGGGAGCGATTGATAGTTTTCCTCAACAACGGATGTAAGAAAGCCAACCTGTGGACGGTGGACATTGCCAACGCGGGTACTGACGTGACAAGCTTGCCCGAATTTCAGCAAGCCGACGTGATTCATTTGCACTGGGTTAACCAAGCATACCTCTCCTTGAAAGATTTGCGTGCCATTCTCGAAAGCAAGAAAACCGTGGTGGTGACGATGCACGACATGTGGTATTTCACGGGTGTCTGCCACTACTCGGGCGATTGCACAAAGTACCAGCATGAATGTGCCGACTGTCCATTGATGGATGGCAAACACTGGGGGATAGACATGGCAAAACGCGTGTGGAAAAAGAAACAAAATATGTACGCACGTGCGAACATCACCTTTGTGGGTTGTAGTCAATGGATGGCGGACATGGCTTCGCGTTCTGCATTGACAAAAGGGCAGAAAGTGGTGCATATTCCGAACGCTATCAACACGGAACGTTTCTGTCCGAAAGACAAGGAGGAAGCCCGACTCGCCCTAAGATTGCCGCAAGACCAACAACTCATTCTCTTTGGTGCACAGCGCATCACTGACGAGCGCAAGGGTTTCGACTTACTCGTGAAAGCATGCACCTACCTGAAGCAGAACCAAGCTCAACTGGCTAAGAATTTAGCTATCGTGGTGGTGGGTGGCGACTCCGAGAAGGTGAAAGACGCACTGCCTTTCAACGTGTATCCAGTGAAATACGTGAGTAGCGAGGAAGGGATGGTGGACCTCTACAACGCGGTGGATGCTTATGTCACTCCATCTTTGCAAGACAACCTGCCTAACACCATCGTTGAGGCATTGGCATGCGGTGTGCCATGTGTGGGATTTCAAGTGGGAGGTATTCCCGAAATGATTGACCATCAGCAAAATGGATATGTTGCTGACTATCGAAATGCAGAGGATTTTGCCAATGGCATTGCCTGGACACTCGACCCTGAACGTCACGAGGAACTATCCAAGAATGCTCGCGAAAAAGCCCTCAAAACTTATTCTGAAAAGGAAGTGGCAAGAAGATACATGGAGGTCTATAAAAAATAGTCCACTCACCCTTCCCTGGAAGTGAGGGAAACAGTTTTCAATGGAAATCAATCAAAATCATAGCAATAGCAAAGTAACTACTTCCTTCTCTCGCAGGGAGAAGCAAGGAGAAGGATTCACTTTTACTATCATCACAGCAACATTTAATGCAGCTCACACACTGGAGCGAACACTTCAGAGTGTGACACAGCAGACTTTTCGCAACGTGGAACACATCATCATGGATGGAGGTTCTACGGACAGCACGCTTGCCATAGCCAAAGCCTATCAGCAACAAAATTCCGACTTGACAGTGACGATTGTCAGCGAGCGCGATAAAGGTCTTTACGATGCACTCAACAAGGGAATCCGCATGGCGAAAGGTCGTTACCTCATTTTCCTCAATGCTGGCGACAAGTTTCATGCCAACTACACATTGCAGAAGGTGGCTGAACGCATCAAGTACAACCCCGATGGCAAACTCCCAGCCGTGGTGTATGGAGAGACGGACATCGTAGATGATGCTGGCATGTTTCTTCGTCATCGCCGTTTGCAAGCACCCGAAACACTGAAATGGACTTCTTTCCGCCAAGGCATGCTCGTGTGTCATCAATCGTTCTATGCCTTGCGCGAAATCACTCCCGAATATGACTTGACATACCGCTTCTCCGCCGACTTCGACTGGTGCGTACGCATCATGAAGAAAGCGAAAGAGATGGGCATGCCTTTCCTCAACACACATAGCATCCTTACCGACTATCTCGCTGAAGGACTCACAACCCAGAACCACAAGGAATCGCTGCGCGAGCGCTTCCACATCATGGCAAAACACTACGGATGGCTGAGCACTTGCCTGATGCACCTTTGGTTTATCATCAGAAATTATATCCAAAAATGAAAGAATTACCCAATGACCCCATCATGCTTTTCAGCGTTGTGAACATGAAGTTGCGCGACATCTACGACTCTCTCGATGCTCTCTGCGACGACATGAACGTATCTAAAGAACAACTCTGCGAAAAGCTGGCGGCAGCAGGATACGAATACTCTGAACAATATAACAAGTTTTGGTGAAAACAAAATGAAGAATCGCTCCAATCTCATAGCCCACATCTGCATGCTCATGGCATGTGCAATTTGGGGACTGATGGCACCACTTGGTAAGCATGCCATGACGCATGGTGTGCCAGGACTGGAGATGGTTTGTTTTCGTGTGGTGGGTGGTGCCCTCTGCTTTTGGATTGCATCAGCTTTCGTTCCGCAGGAGAAAGTGAAGTCGAAAGACCTTCTGCTATTTTTCTTTGCCGGCATGCTCAGCATCGTGTTCAATCAATGCTGCTACACCATCGGACTCTCCATCACCTCGCCCGTAAATGCGAGTATAATGACCACCACCATGCCGATCGTAACGATGGTTCTGGCAGCGCTGTTTCTGCATGAACCCGTCACCAGCAAGAAGGTCATCGGCATCTTTCTGGGTGCTATCGGAGCATTCATCCTCATCACAGGCAGTACACAAGCTCATGGGGCACAGAACGAAGGAAAACTCACGGGCGACCTCCTCTGCCTCATTGCGCAACTCTGCTTTGCCACCTATCTCACCATCTTCAAGCATCTTATTCAGCGCTACACCGTCGTCACTTGCATGAAGTGGATGATTACTTACGCAGCCATTGTCATCATGCCTCTTTCATTCAACAAAATGGCTGCACTGCCTTGGGCAGACATCACGCCTCGCGTGTGGGGAGAAACGGCATTCGTCGTGGTGGGTGGCACCTTCATCGCTTACATTCTCATGATGCAAGGTCAGAAGAACCTGCGTCCAACGGTGGTGTCGATGTATAATTACGTGCAACCCATCGTGGCATGCCTCGTGAGCGTCTTCTTAGGTCTTGGCGTCTTTGGCATAGCCCAAGGCATCGCTGTTCTGCTGGTGTTCTCGGGCGTATTTCTTGTTACCCAGAGCAAGAGCCGACGCGATATGAAGGTGGAGGAAAGAAAAAGAAAAGTGAAGAAAACGATGCAGGAGAAAGTCTAATCGCCTATCTCCCAAGTCTTCTTTATCACACTGTTATATTTCTCATCGTCAACCGATGCAAGGACATAGACAAGCGTTCCCTTTTCGTTTGTCAAACCAATGTATTTTTGTCCATTCTCACCCAATTTGAGGGAAAAGACTTTGCCACTCGACAAACTCAGTTTGTTTTCTTTGTCGTCAATCTGGTATGTCAAATTCACTGACGTGCTCCCCTTCTTGAACCAATTCTCACTCATGGAAGTCCAAGTTTCATCTTTCAGTTCCGCACCACTTTGTCGATGATAAGTGACACAGTCCTTATGGTGCACTTGGTAGAATTCTGCCTTTGCATCGTCCGTGAACTTGATGACGGAAAAGGACCTACACATGAACGTGTCGTCGTATTGTCCGCTATGAGCTCCCGACATCCAATAATCCAGCATTTCTACGACGTATGGCGTTCTGAATTCTCCCACCAGTTTTGGTCGTACCGCGTCGTCCTTATCGTCCTTGCACGACAAGAGAGACACAGAAAGAGTTGCCATGAGGAGCAACAAGATAGAATATGTTTTCCGAATCATAAGGCTATTGTGTTTAGAAGTTAGCAATCAATCTCTGAATGGGTCTTCGTTGCAAATATAGTGCATTTCTCTATACGATGAGAAATCAATCTAAAATAAAAGGGAGCAAATAATAAAAAACATTTGTTCGAATTATTTGAACCTCATGTGGGGATTACCAGTACCGCGCGTGTGGATTGACTGAACCGTTCCTTTGGATTGGCTTACGCCGAGCTGAAGGTTCAACTAGTTGCCGAGCGCTCGGCGTTGCGATGGCGAGCGCTCGCTATCATTTCGTTGAGGGCTCGACGTTTCAGTAAAATCAAAGAAAAAGTTCAGTTGAAACAAAGGAGAAAGTCTGTAAGTTCAAAGGATAAAACCAGCACAATCAAAGGGGAACATCTATAAAAGCAAAGGAGAGTGCCAGCATAATCGAAGGAGTATGACAGGAGGAATTCACCAATCCGATTATACATGCTAAAGCAAAAAATGTATTGAGCCCGAACTCGCATTTAAAAAGAATAGTGAACGAAGAAGCATTTTTCATTTTTAGTTTTTTTATTTGTTCTTCATTTGCACTATCTTTGCACTCAGATAACATATCTTTATAAAATCAAAAAAGAATATGAACTTAGATTATTCCCAAATAGAGTTTGAGCCATTTGAGCATTTCAAAGGTGGCGAGGGCACGATGTTCGCCAAAATGTTTTTCGATGGCACGGTTCGAATCCTACGTGCCTACTTGCCTGTTGGTGCCAGCATCGGTTATCATCAGCATGTGGAAAACTGCGAAATCATCTATGTTTTGAGTGGAAAAGGAACGGTCAACCTAGATGGCGTAGAATCGGAAGTGGCTGCTGGCATGAGTACCTATTGCGAGAAAGGACATTTCCACAGCTTGACTAACACGGGTACAGAAGAATTGCATTTCTTTGGTGTGGTACCTGAAGTGAGATGATAAATATAGAATGATGAATGAAGAATGAAGAATCTCTTTCATTCATCAACCTTCATTCAAAAAAACTATGGTAGAAATTCAAGACACATTGGTTTCCTTAGATATTTTCAAGGAAATGTTTTGCTGCGACTACAAGGTGTGTCGCGGTGCATGTTGTGTGGAAGGGGATGCAGGTGCTCCCGTCGATATGGAAGAAGTGGCAGGATTGGAAGAAGCCGCCGAAGCCGTGTGGGACGAGCTCACGCCCGAAGCACAGGAGGTTATCAATGAGGATGGTGTGGTGTATATCGACCAAGACGGGCAGTTCGTCACAAGCATCGTGAACGACAAGGATTGCGTATTTGCCGTGAAAGATGCAGAAGGCAACACGCTTTGTGCCATTGACCGTGCTTATCAAGCAGGACGCATCAGTGTGCAAAAGCCTATCTCTTGTGCTCTCTACCCCATCCGACTCTCCTATATAGGCGACGATGTCACTGCCGTGAACTACCACCGCTGGGACATCTGCCGTTGCGCTTGCGAATTAGGCAAGCAAAAATCTCTCCCCGTCTATCAGTTCCTGAAAGCGCCTCTCATCCGTGCTTTCGGACAAAAATGGTGGGACGAATGCAAACTCGTTGCTCGCGAACTCAAGAAAGCAGGGTATTTGAATGAAGAATAGTCGCTACGCTTAAATGAAGAATGAAGAATGTAGAATGAAGAATAACTGTCCAATGAGCAGAGTAAAATACATTCTTCATTCTACATTCTTCATTCTTCATTTCAAATAATCTTTCGTCAGCATATCATAATAGAGCGCTTCCAGTTCTGGCAAAGTCAGATTCTCCACGGAGTGCTCTATTTTTCTGATGAGTTCGGCACGACGCATTTCATCGTCCTGCTCGAACATTCCCTTGAAGTCAGAGTCCATGATTTTGCAAAATAAAAAACGATAACGAAAACGAAAACCTCCGTTGGATTGGCAAAATGGTCTTCGTCTTCGTTATCGTTTTCGTTGAATGATTAATAGCCGAAAATGTCTTCAAGCGTGAGCTTGTGGATAGTGCCAACACTTTCGAGCTTCTTCATGTCGAGTTCGTTCTCGTCGCCCAACACAGCATACTTGTATTTGCGACCAGCCACGTTTCTCTTCGAGAAGTTAATGATGTCGTCCATCGTCAGTGTCTTCACCTTATTATATAACTCGGCATTGATATCGTGGTCGAAACCTCTGCGACGAGCACCAAAATAAGCATTGAGCACACTCGCACCAATGGTACGGTTGGTTTCGTAACGCTTCACCACTGCATCCTTTGCCAAGTTGAAACTCTTCTCCGATACCGGCATGTTCTCAATGATGTCGTTGAACACGTCGATACAATCAGCCATCTTGTCATTCTGCGAACCAATCACAGCGCGGAAAGTGTTGTGCTGAGTAGGAAGACCTGCAATCGAATAGGCGGCACCTGCCGAGTAAGCCAAACCGCGAGCCTCACGCAGTTCCTGGAACACGATGGCATTCATGCTACCGCCGAAGTATTCGTTGAAGATGTTGATATAAGGAATGAGGTCCTTGTTATACTTCTCACCATTGTCAGAATACATGGTCAGCTGCACAGCCTTCGACTGATATGGAGCCAAATACACTTCCGTTGTCGGCGTATTCTGCTGGACGTAGTAATCATCGTCCGTCAACTGGTACTTGAGGTTCTTCTGAGCACTCTTATTCACCTTGTGGTACTTGGAAATCATCTTGCTCACCTCTTCCATCGATGAAGGACCGTAGTACATCACAGTCTGTGGCAAGTTCTTCAAATCCTGTAATTTCTTCAGCATCTGAGCAGGCTGCATGGCGCGGAGCTCAGCTTCCGAAGGAATATCTGTGTAAGGGTTCTTTGGACCATACGTGCAATAAGCCAACAAGCGGCTTCCGCAACTGCTTTGGTCGCTCTTTGCCATTCCACGAGCGGTGAGTTCGTCCTGCACGCACTCGTTATAAACCTCAGCATCAGGCTGCACATTCTTCAGCCAGTTCTCACACAAAGCCAAAGCAGCCTCCTGATTCTCTGCCAAACCACTGATACTGATGCGGGTGTCGCTGACGCCCACATTGATGCTTGCATTACAAGCCAACTTGTAGAGCTCTGCCTGAATCTCCTGCAAACTCTGCTTCTTTGTACCAAGATGGTCGAAATAGTTGGAAGCAAACTCCAAGAACTTGTCTTGCTTTTGTCCGTGCTGAACAACAAAAACAAGGTTGAAGGTACCGTTCTGCACATTCTTCTTATAGAGCAACTCAGCACCATTCTTCATCGTGGTCTTGCTCAAATCCTTGTTGAAATCGACGAAAACAGGATGGATAGGCTCCAACTGACGAGCCTTGATGTTCTCCACAAACTGACTGCTCTTGTCGCGGTTCATCTCGATTGGAGAAATGGCTGGCTTGTCAATCTTCTTCTCGTTAGGGTCCTGTCCTTGACGCTTGTAGATGAGTGCGTAAGCATCGGTCTTGAGATACTTGTTCGCCATGTTCATCACGTCTTGCTTGGTCAATTTCGAGAGTCGGTCCATGAGTGTCACCCTTTCCGACCAGTCACGACCTGCGATGAAATAACTGTACATTTCAGTGGCACGACTTTGGTTGCTCTCCAAGGCACGCATCTCCTGCAATTTGTAGTTATTAATGATTGCCTTCAGCATCGATTCGTCGAAATCGCCTTGCTGCAACTTCTTGATTTCAGCAAGCATCAAGTCCTTCACCTCGTCGAGAGTCTGACCTTCCTTTGGCAAACCAATCAGCATGAATTCGCTGTAGTCAGTCATTCCCTCATTGAAAGCCATCACTTCCAACACTTTCTGCTTTTGCACGAGGTCCACATCGAACAGACCGCTCTTTCCGTTCTGAAGCACGCTTTGAACGATTTCATAGTAGTCGGATTCCTGCACCTTCGCTCCTGGCATTCTCCATGCGAGAATCACCATTTCCTGCTGCAATCCCCACACTTCGGCACTCTCAATCTTAGTCATAGGACCTTCCTCCTGATACTGCAACTCAGGAATTGGACCGCTTGGCTTCCAATCGCCAAAATACTTGTCGATGATGGCAATCGTCTTGTCGAAATCCAAGTCACCACTCATGGAGATAGCCACATTGTTTGGCACATAGTATTTCTTGAAGTAGTTCTCGATGTTCACAATCGAAGGGTTCTTCAAGTGCTCCTGCGTACCGATGGTGGTTTGCATGCCGTAAGGATGATGAGGGAAGAGCATCTTGTTTGACTGTTCAAACACCTTGCGGAAGTCGGAAGTCAGTCCACGGTTGTACTCCTCATACACAGCCTCCAGCTCGGTGTGGAAGCCACGAATCACCATGTCCTTGAAGCGGTCAGCCTGCACAATTGCCCAACTCTCGATAGCATTCGAAGGGATGTCCTCCTTATACACGGTCTCATCGGTGCTGGTGTGTGCATTGGTACCATCGGAACCAATGGCTGCCATCAACTTGTCGTATTCGTTAGCGATGGAATACTTCGAAGCCTCGTAGGAGATGGAGTCAATTTGATGGTAGATAGCCTTGCGCTGAGCAGGGTCAGTGGTCTGGCGATACACCTCATAGAGGTCGCGGATTTTGTCGAGCAGCGGCTTCTCAGCGGCATAGTTCTGCGTACCAAACGAAGTAGTACCCTTGAAAAGGATGTGCTCCAAATAGTGAGCCAAACCTGTTGTTTCGTGAGGGTCGTTCTTACTACCTGTTCTCACTGCTATGTAAGTCTGGATTCTTGGGCGGTCCTTATTCACGCTCAAATAGACTTGCAGTCCGTTGTCGAGTGTGTAGATACGAGCCTTCAGCGGGTCACCCTCATAACTCTTGTACTGATAGTTCTTCTGTGCGCTGACACTCAGCACCATCGTCAGAAGAGCTAACAAGAAGAAAAAACGTTTTTTTATCATCATTGATTAAGTTTAGCACCACCCTTCACCCTCCCTGTGAGGGAGAGGGTGGATAGTTGTAAATGAAAAATAATATATGTTCAATAAATAATAGCGGAGCAATGTCTTCCTCCTTCACAGAAGGGCTGGGCTTTACTTCACCTTTGCCAAGAAGTCTCTCAGTGCTTCCTCCGACACATCGCCCAACTGGTACTCATGCTCTGCATCGTCGCGCACCATGTGGAGCCAGCTTTCGTAAGCTTCTTCTGCTTCCTTGAGCCAGAAATCCATGTCGATAAACATAGAACCACCCAAGTTCTGCATCAGTTGCTGAGCATAATCGTAGGCATTGGCAGCATAGTCTGCATGAATCTGCTGAAGCACAAGGGTGAGTTCCTCAGTAGAACCAATGGCGCCTGATGTCACGTCGTCCACAATGCGCTGAATCTCTGCCTGTGGAGCCAACAAACCGCACACATCCACCCAACGGTCGGCACCAGCATCATTTCCTGAATCGTGGCTGGAATTAAGCACTTGACGGATAAACAACTTGATAGCCAAATCATAGTAGCGGATACCCTTCACGGCAGCACTCCTCTTGATGCGGCAGTTCTGATATACGAATTCATCACCTTCTTCCTCTGCCACCAATTTCTCCAGCACCTTCTTGCCTTCGAGCACGCTCTGAATGATGAAAGGATTAGGGAAATCGAAGTTGATGAGGTCCTTGCGATTGCCTCTTGGACGGAGGTCGCGCTTTGGCCATTTATTCACGTCGCGCCATGTGCCCACCGTCTTCACGTTGATGCCTGGCACCACGTAGGTTCTTCCTTCGCTTGCCATCACATAACTGAATGGCAGAGAGCGCAAGTCTGGATGCTGAGTGAGCTTACCCATCACCATCGTGAACGAGCCAATCTGCGCAGGCCAAAGAATATGGCTGCCCGAAGCTGTCTTGGCACCACGCTCCAGCACACCGTAGTGGATAGGTCCCATCTTGTAGGCATGGTTGCTCTGGTTGGTGTTCGAACCAGCGTTGTAGAAAGAGAATTCGCCACCAATGAGCAGCGTGCTCTTGTGGTGGGAAGTGGCAAATGGTCCACAGAAAGCGGCACAAGATTCGCCATTGTCCATATAGGCATTGGCAAAAAAGACAGATGCTTCGGAACTGAAGCCCTTGCCCACATGCACGCTTTCGCCCACGAACGAACTATACACCTTGGCACCATCGGTCACTGTTGCACCTTCGGCAACTATAGAACTTTCGAGAATCACGTCAGGACCGATGAACGTTGGTGATTCCTCTGAACTGAGAATCGTGGATTCGGTCAGGCAACTGGCACCCTGAATGTCGCAAGCATCGCCGACCAACACGTTATTCATATTGCGAAGACCCACGATGCGAGCACCCTTGCCAATGGTTCCGTGCTCCATGCGTGGACGTGCCGACACCTCGCGGAGCGCCATCTGACGAACAGCCTTGTTGTCGAGCATCAACTGAGCAATTTGTGCTGTCAACTTATCATACAGCACCACATTCTCATCTCCACCTTCGTTAAGTACTGCCACTTCCGTTCCATTACCAAAGAGCGGAGTGCCCTGCACATTCAGCACACCCACATTGCTGATATACACACCATCGGCAATGTCGTAGTTGCTGATATATCCATTCACTTTTTCAATCAAGCAATCGCTTCCGATGCTCACATTGCGCAAGGTAGCATGATGGATGCCACAACGCTTTTCAAACCCCTCTTCCACCTCAATCGTTCCAGACAAGCCTCCAATCGACACGTTACCATAAAAGTTCACATTACTAATGGCATCCACACGGAAGTCATCATCTTCCACTTCGATGCCAAGCCAATTCTCGGCTGAACAACCTTGTTCAACCAAAAGTTCGATTTCTCTTTCAGTTAGTTTTCGCATAATATTCTGAATTAATGATTTTTCATTTACATGAAGAAAGAAGAACCTTTAGCGTAGCCCATGAAGAATGCATTTCACTCTGCTCATTAAGATGAGCAATTTCCATTCTTCATTCTTCATTTTTCATTCTTCATTAAAAGCATGCCTTATTCTTCCTCGTAGTTCTGATACAGGAAATCATTGTAAGGATATTTCTGCACATGCAACTCACGCACTTTCTTATACATCAGCTGCTTGAGCTCAGGGATGTTCGTCTTTTCCTTGGCAGAAATGAAGAAACAATCCTCACCTAATTTCGCCATCCACGTCTGCATCAGTTCATCGAGCGTAATGTTTTCGCGCGTTTTTGGCGTTAGGTCGTCCTCGTCCTTCTCCACCCAAGTATAGGCGTCGATTTTGTTGAAAACAATGATACTTGGCTTATCTGCCGCACCAAGGTCACCCAAGGTCTTTTCCACCACATGGATTTGCTCTTCAAAGTCGGGGTGAGAAATATCCACCACATGAATCAACAAGTCTGCCTCGCGCACCTCATCCAATGTGGATTTGAACGAATCCACCAAGTCGGTTGGCAATTTGCGTATGAATCCAACCGTATCACTCAACAGGAATGGGAGATTGTCAATAATCACTTTGCGCACTGTGGTGTCGAGCGTGGCAAACAGTTTGTTTTCGGCAAACACCTCGCTCTTCGACAGCAAGTTCATGATGGTACTCTTACCCACGTTGGTATATCCCACCAAAGCCACACGAATCATTCTGCCTCGGTTGTTGCGCTGCGTGCGCTTCTGCGTATCGATGTCGGCCAATCGTTGTTTCAGCAATGCCATTCGGTTACGAATGATTCGCTGGTCCATTTCGAGCTGCGTTTCACCAGGTCCTCGCAGTCCCACACTACCACCTCGCTGGCGCTCCAAGTGTGTCCAAAGTCGGGTGAGTCGAGGGAGCATATATTTGTATTGTGCCAGTTCCACTTGCGTCTTGGCAGCGGCTGTCTTGGCACGCATGGCAAAAATATCAAGAATCAGGCTCGTGCGGTCGAGTATCTTGATTTGCAATTCTTTTTCGATATTACGAATTTGCTTGGCAGTGAGTTCATCATCGAAAATCACCATTCCCACCTCGTCGGGCAGATGCTGCTCACGAGGGTCAGTGATACCCGATTCCAAGTACATTTCCAATGCTTGGTCGCGAGCATCTTCCTGTTGCTTGATGAATTGCTTAATTTCGTCCAGCTTTCCACTACCTATGTAGGTCACACTGCTGGGTCCATTCACACGTTGAGTATATCGCTTAATCACCTTTGCTCCTGCCGTCTCTGCCAGGAACTCCAATTCATCGAGATATTCGTTTGTCTTTCGTTCGTTCTGCTGAGGTGTTATCAGACCAACAATAATCGCAGTTTCCACCTTCACCTCAGAAATCACAAATTCTTTCATTCAGTATCGTTAATTCGCTATTTATATGATGCTTTTTCCTATGATTAATTGCTTACTCGTTCTGACTACCATCATCCCTTATTGAAAGCCAGACTTTCCAATGTGCAAAGATAAAACAAAATCACTTTTACCACAAATTTCAAGCTCGTTTTTTTGCACTATCTTTTTTCATTTTTGCACTATCTTTTTTCTTTCTCCTTCCCCACGTCAGTTCGAGCTTCATAAAATCCTCCATTTTCGCATGTATAAACGCATTGAGAAATAACCACCTATAGGCTTCGAATGTACTGACATTCTTCTTTGATTTTCTAGAATCATTCCTTTGATTGTACTGAACTTTTCCTTCGATTTTACTGAAATGGCGAGCCCTCAACGTTTACACGGCGAACCTTCGCCATCGCAACGCCGAAGGCTCGTTATCGAAACGCCGAACCTTCGGCAACTAGTTGAATCCAAAGGAAAGGTTCAGTCAATCCACAAATGCGGTTCTGAAAATCCACTAAAGAGCTTCAGAAAATCCTCACATGAGCTTCAAAAAATCCACTAAAGTAAAGCGCGAACCTCGAAAACTGAGGCTCGCGCTTTAATAGAATGTTATCAAAAAAGTCCGAATTCATCGGAAGATTTTCATCATGAGTCCACCATTATTTAGTTTCTCTTCATGAGTAGGAATCTCCTTTCCTCCCCACCTTGGGAGTCGGAGAGGGAATTTACTTCACGTAAGAAGCCAAATTGGTGAGGTGCATGTCACCTTCGCGGAGGAATGTGTCGTGCATAGCGAATGCAGCACTAAGCTTGTGAGCTGTGTGACCCTTGTCAGCAATCTTGAGGTAATCCCAAAGCAACTGCTTGTAGTCTGGGTGAGCACAGTTCTCAATGATAGCCTGTGCACGCTCGCGAGTGCTCTTGCCACGGAGGTCGGCAACACCCTGCTCAGTCACGATGATATTCACGTCGTGCTCAGTGTGGTCGATGTGTGAGCAGAATGGAACGATAGAACTAATCATACCGTTCTTTGCCACAGATGGACAAGTGAAGATAGAGATGTAGGCATTGCGCTCGAAGTCGCCCGAACCTCCAATACCGTTCATCATCTTTCCGCCACAAATCTGAGTGGAGTTAGCGTGTCCGTAGAGGTCCACCTCGATGGCTGTATTGATAGCAATGACTCCCAATCGGCGTATCACTTCAGGACTGTTGGAGATTTCGCTCTGACGAATGACAAGCTTGTCCTTGAAGAGGTCGATGTCGTTGTAAATGCCCTGAAGCACATCGTTGGTCACAGTGAGTGAGCAAGTAGATGCAGAAAGCACACGTCCCTTACGCATCAAGTCAACCACGGCATTCTGAAGCACCTCTGTGTAGATGTTGAATGCTGGCACTTCTGGATTGTTACCAAGTGCGCCGAGGATAGCGTTAGCCGTAGTACCCACACCGCTCTGGAATGGAAGGAAAGTCTTAGGGATGATGCCACGACGAACGTCTGCCATGAGGAAATCAGCAACGTTCTCACCAATCTTATCGGTAATAGGGTCAGCACCCTTGAAGTCGCGTGCCTCGTCAGGGAGATTACATTCAACCACACCCACAACCTTCGAAGGGTCAATCTGCAAATAAGGAGTACCGATGCGGTCACCTGGGTGCTCGATTGGAATCACCTTGCGCTGAGGTGGGTCGAGTGGTTCGTAAACGTCGTGCAAGCCAATCGACTTAGGACTATGGAAAGCATTGAGCTCGAGAATGATACCTTTCTTAGCAAGACGTGCAGCTGTTGGAGCAATACCGCCTGCTGCTGTGAGATAAACTTTTCCGTCTGGTTCGATAGCACAAACCTCAAGGATTGCCCAATCCACATCACCCATGAAGCCATAGCGCAGTTCCTGTGCCATGTGGCTGAGGTGGAGGTCGTTGTAAGCAATCTCGCCTGCATTCACATGCTTACGGAAAGTTGGGTTTGTGGTGTAAGGTGCGCGATAGCGGATAGCATGTTCATCAGAAAGGACACCATCGCAACTTTGACCAGTGGAAGCACCTGTGAAAATACCAATTTGATAAGGGCGACCTGCCTCGTGCTCAGCATGTGCAATTTTAGCAATCTCTGCTGTGACAGCCTTAGCTGTTCCTGCTGGAGTGAAACCACTGAGGGCAATGTTATCGCCGTTCTTCACCAATGCAGCTGCCTCAGCAGCTGTGATTCTTGTAAACGCCATAATTTAAGAATATGATTTATTTTACTGAATTTCAACGTGCAAAGTTACGAATTGTTTTCCAAATCAAAACACAATTCAAATGTTTTTGTGCGAATTTTATGTCTAAGGTTGTATTGTTTTACGTTTTTTTGTAACTTAGCGGCGTAAATCAAACTTAAAAAAATAAAAACTCAAAATATATGGAAAAAGATCTTAACTCAAAACAGCAGACCAAGGTGTCTTTCAAAGACTTGAAGGAAGGTGTGAAAGATGAATACGGAGTGATCTATAGTCAAGATGGCAAACGTATGCTCGGTTGCGAACAAAAGCTCGAATTGGAGGAATACGCCATCAAGGATGGCACCGAAGTGATTTGTTCCGTAGCATTCGACAGCATCGTCGGACTGAAGCGCGTGAAGATTCCAAAGAGCGTGAAAACTATCGGTGAATTCGCCTTTTACAAGAGCCTCAACTTGGAAGAAATCACCATTCCTGGCACGGTGGAACACATCGGACGCAGTACTTTTGCACGTTGCGAGAGTCTAAAGAAAGTCATTTTGGAAGAAGGCATCAAAGCCATTGAGAAGGATATGTTCGCTGAATGCGTATCTCTCAGCGACATCTCCCTGCCAAGCACCCTTGAGCGCATCGAAGACAGCGCTTTCTATGTGTGTCGCTCTCTCGAAAGCATCGAGATTCCACAGAAAGTAAGTTACATCGGCGAGGATGTTTTTCGCGCATGCCAGGATTTGAAAGAAATCCATCTGCCAAAGGGACTGAAGAACATCGGTAGTTTTGCCTTCTCTTACCTTGCTGTGGGAAACATCACCATCCCTGGAAGCGTGGAGAAGATTGGCACTTGCGCTTTCTACCACTGCAAGCAACTGGAAGAAGCAAGCATCGAAGAAGGTGTGGAACAGTTGGGCGAAGGCATGTTCGAGGGCTGTGTGGCACTCAAAAAGATCACCTTGCCAGACTCTGTAACCAGTGTGAAGAAAGGTATTTTCAACAACGAGGTGAATATCGAGCATATCGTCATTCCTAACGGTACGAAGAAACGCTTTGAGAACTTATTCCCAAGCCACATCGGCCAGCTCGAAATCGACGAAAACGTGCAAGGAAGAAGCGAAGAAGAATTGCCAATTCCTGAAGAAAAGCCTAAACGCCGTCTCTTCGGCATCTTTAAATTTTAAGAACTCCTTCCCTTCCTGTGAAGGTAAGGGAAGAACGATGAACTAAACATAAAAAATGACAACACAATTTCTAAACACAATTTTTAGCGGAGCAACTATTTCCTCCATCCAAAAGAGAACAGAGAGTATGTTCAAGTTCCTTCTCTCAACGATTTTCCTTATCGCTTCAACTTCTGTTTCCGCTCATGATTTCGAAGCAAACAACAATGGCACTCCTATCTATTTCAACCTCAGAGAAGGAGGCAAAGCAGTGGAAGTGACCTTCCGAGGTTCCCAACCACAAGATGTAATCAACGAATATAAAGGAGAAGTCGTCATTCCTAATGCCATCACTTTCGACGGCACCACCTATCCCGTCACGGGAATTGGTGAGGCAGCTTTCATGGGATGTACCGAACTGGTAACCATCCACATTCCAAGTTCTGTCACCTCTCTTGGTGCTAATGCTTTCTACGACTGCAAGCGTCTCACCTCCGTCTATTACAATTTGCCAGCCGAAGAGGTTTCTTCCATTTCGGAAGAAGTCTTCCAGAATGTCAACCCAATGATTATTCTTTACGTACCTGCCCAAAGCCGACTCACATTCCGAAAGACTATAGGCTGGAGTTCCTTCAAGAACATTATTGCTAACGACAATTTCAAAGAAGAGGCAACTCTCGCTGCCACGGCTACTCATCCTATCGACTTCACAGCAAAACCAGAACCAATCATTATAGAAAAACCTGGCAAGAAGGCAAAAGCAGTCAGCAAGGAAAAGACTTCCACTAAGAAGGAGAAGGCTGTCAAAGAAAAGCCTTCCACCAAGAAAGAAAAACCTGTAGTCAAGGAAAAGACTATCAGCAAGGAGAAACCTTCCACCAAGAAAGAAAAGCCTGTTGTCAAGGAAGAAGCTCCAATCAAGAAAAAAATGACTAAATCAGAGAAAGCAGCACTAAAGATGAAAGAGGAGAAGGCTGCGCAACAAGCATATCTGAAGGCTGAAGCAGAAAAGGCTGCCAAAAAGAAGGCATTAAAGGCTGAAAAGGCAAAGGAAAAAGCAAGAAAAGCCGCAGAAAAGGAAGCAGCCAAGAAAGCTGAAAAGGAAGTTGCCAAAAAAGCTGAAAAGAAAGAAAAGACAAAGAAATCATCTTCACAAACCACTCTTCTTGTACCTTCTTTCATGAAACATGAAGAAGAGACTGCTACAAAAACAGAACCTACAACACCCGTTGAAACACTTGTTGTTGAAACTCCAGTCATTGAGACACCTGTTGTTGAGACACCCGTTGTCACTACTGAAGCAGAACCTACAACCGTTCAACCAACTGTTCCAACGCAAGAAGAAGCGACCGCTGTCGTTCCTGAACCTGCTCCAATCCCTGCCATCATACATCCAGCAGAACTGACGACCCTCGTCAACACGATGAACAGCACGCTGCCAAAGAGTCTTGGCGCTGGTGTCGGTATCACCGAAGAAAAACTGATTCTTGAAAAGGATTTCCTCATCATGCCATACAGCGTGGATGAAGACCAAAATCCAAATATCGATGCTCTTCTGAAGACACTTGGAAAGAACTTCGACAGCACCGAAATCGACAAGCTCATCGACCTAAGACTACCTCAAAACCGTCGTCTTGTCAAGATGTTGGCAGAAAAGAACTATGGCTTGAAATATCGTTATCAAGCCAGCAAGCATCCCGATTTCTTCGTCGAAAAAGTTGTCAAAGCTGAAGAACTGAAGAAGTATTAAATGAAGAATGAAGAATAAAGAATGAAGAATGAATTTTACTATTCTCATTGGATTTGTCATCCGAGCGGTAGTAATTTTCATTCTTCATTCTTTATTCTTAATTCTTAATTTTTGATATCAATCAGTCCGTCTCTATACACCGTCACACTTTTGCCTTGTCTGACGATGGAAAGATGAAATTGATTGAGTTTCTTGAAGTACCACTTCCCATCCGTTCCATTTGCCTTGGTCCAGTCATCGCTGTTTCCTAATTTGTTTGCACTGAAGTAAGTCTTTCCACCTATTTTAATATATGGTTTCAGCGATTCCTCCTCCACACCATATTCCATATCACCGGCTCTCAGCAACACACCCGTATAGTGCTCTGCATCCATCTTCACATCAGCATCGATGTACCAACGCTTTCCTTTCAAATCCACGGTCTTAACACCATCGGCTGAATTCAAAGAAGTTGAATAAACCTTTGTTCTTTTCATGTTCTTTTCACCCTTTACTTCCTTCAAAGGCGAAATGGAAAGAGCAGCACCACTATCAAGTTTTCCCATAATGCGAGTAGGATAACCTTCAGGGAATCGGGAGCACTTCATCCAATAATAATAGTCACCATTCATCCACACAACGCGCAGGTCGCTACCCACCGAGCCAGGCAACACGTATGGGCGCATATTGTTCTTCTCCGAATTCCATGTGATTGCCTCCTTCGTGGTCACCACACCTGCTTCGTTCAGTGTGTATTTCCAAATCTCATACACTTCCTTGCCCGATAGGTTTTTCGTTGGCAGCGAACAATACACCGTGTTCACGTCATCGGGGTCGATAGCCATTCCCGCACTGTAGCAGTTCTCAGTCTGTGGCGACTGGTGGAACCACTTGCCCGCATCCGCAATGTCGGTAATGCGCCATTTTCCTCCAATCCATCGAGCATAATAGTATTCATGCTGCTTCTTGTCAGGCGAAATGCGAACGAAAGCCACCACAGGATTTTCCTCCTTGTCGGTCGTGATTTGGAACACCCAGCAACGGGAATTCTCAGGCGAATCAATCACCGTCAACGGATATTGCTGCTTGTAGTCGTCACGCTTGAACACGTTGAATTTCCCTTCGGAAATGGTACTAAGCACCTTGCCATTCACATCACACAACTGCGGTTCTCCACCAGCGTTGATGTTGATTGTATTGAAATAGAGCCAGTTAGGCAACTCATTATCGGGATGCCCAGTCGTATAACTCAAGTAAATCTTGTCCTTGCCATTGCTCTGATACTTGGCATAAGGACGAGCACCCGTACTCTGTACCATCTGATAAGGTCCCCATTCAATCTTTAGGTCATCATTGGCATCAGGCATCGACAGTTTGGCAATCGTCGGATGCCAACCAATGCCGCGCCAACACAGATAGATATGCTGAGGGTCGTCGCTCAGAATGAAAGGCGAAGGATAGGTTGTATTGTTCTTCACCTCAATGATTTTCTCCTCGCCCAAACTCGTGATGTCACCCGCACGTCGCGAAATGCGGTAGTAGAAACGAGGTTCATCCGTATGGCGCGTATAGAAAATCATGATGCGTCCATCAGGCAGTGCTAAGAACGTTGGGTTGTTATGGTCATCGGGTTGAAAATAAGAGCGAACCAGCACTTCCTCCGCTGTGTTGCGCTTGTAGTCGAGTTGCAAGGCACGCACTGCTCCGTGATTGTCGATATAGCCCACATAGGCAGCATCCGTCTTTCCTTCTTTCACACGCATGGCTCGTGGGTCTGCAAACCAGCACCACGCTCCTTCCTTCGCCAATTCAGTTCCACTATAACTCGCCTGCTGTGCCATCGCCTTGCTACCAATCAGCATCAACAACATACAAGCCATCAGTCTCGGTTTCATCATCATCGTTTTCATATTGATTCTTATTTATATTGTTTTTTCGGTTTTCCTCAGTGTTTTTTAGAGTGGATTCAGCACCAAATTCACGATGCCGACCACATCCGAGATGTCTATTCTGCCATTTCCACTCACGTCGGCAGCGGTCTCGTTGAACACGCTCGGAATCGTTCCTAACACATAGTTGACCGTGGCAACCACATCTGCAATATCAACCTTCCCGTCTTCGTTCACATCACCCATCTTTACCAGTGGACTATACGTAAGTCGGAACGCATCCGCACTCCACCACGAACTGCCATTCGTACTGAGCGCGATGGTGAGAGTTTCTCCATCCTTCACAGCGATAGGACTCAGTGCAATCTTCTGCCATCCCATCACGTATTCACTGCCGCTTGCGGAAGTGGTGGCTGTTCCCGTGAATTCAACCTTTGATGAAGCCCACGATGAAGAAGTGGCAGAAAGCGTCATCACCTGCGTCGTGTTGCTTCGCATCATAGCAGAAAGCGTGTAGTTGCCCGCAGGCAGTGGTGGTAGCGTCTGGCTCATACTTGATGAGAAGTTCGATGCATACCATTTATCGAAATAGTTGTTCTCTCCATCGCCATCGTATGCCTCTCCCTTGGTGAACCCCACCTCTGATGCCGACCATCCGTATGTAGTGGCTCGAAAAGCATCCGCATTTTTGATGAAGAATGAAGCATCCAACTGTCCCGTGGCATCTTCCTTCATTCTGTCAATCAGCACTTGCATATATCTCGCCTTCACGTCTTCAGCACTTTCATCCGTCAGCACCTCCGTCTCCGTACCCAAATAACTCAGCACGAAATTGTCGGCACCAGCCCAACGAGCCGTCATCGCACCTAAATTTCTCACACCCACTCGCAGCATTCCATCCCTCACGATGATTCTGTCTATCAGATTTTTCCGATTCGTATCCATCTCGCTGTCCGTTGTCACAGGCGAGAAATAGAGCAAGTCCGAAGTCTGCGCATAGAGACCCACTGCCCCATTCACCGAAGCTCCAACCTCGCCATTGGTTGAGTTGAACATATTGGCACTCAACTGATACACGCCATCTGGCAGTCCACTCACGTCTTGGTAGTAGTCGAAAGCCTCTCCTGCCGAAGCAGCTGGATTCCACACCTCGAAATAGGTGTCACCGCTCGCAGCCTTCGTGAATCCATTCTGTGCATCCCGTGTGCATGTCCATCCTTCAATTTCTAAGAAACTCGTCGCAATCACCGTCGGATTCACCAAAAATCCTCCATTCTTTGCTGTGGCAGACGTGGCTGTGGCACCATTCATCGTCGTTACCACCACCCGATAGAGGTCGGAAGCTGAAGCACCACTCACCACCACATTCTTCAACTGCACACTGCTCGATTCCAACAAAGACCTGTCAGTCACTTCCGTCACTTTTGCCCAAGTCCGTCCGCCGTCCGTACTGCGTTGCACCACCAGCGTCTTTGTCCAGTCGGTGTTTTCATTATTGATAGTGAAAGTCATCGAGCCTCCACCATTCACCTGCAACACAGGAGTTTTCACACTCGGAGCCGTAAACACAGGCACTGGTTGCCTTTTTGCATTGTAGGCAAAAGTGGAACAGTTGTCGCGATAGAACTGGCCCATCGGAGTCACCCATCCATCATCCTTGCTGATTGCCCAGCGATACCACTCTGAGTCCCAATTATATATGGAATAACGTTCCACAAACGAACAAGTGTCGAGCATCTCCACAATGTCTTGCACATTCCTTCTCACCGTCTCGTAATGGTCCGAAGTGATGGCATCCGTCCACGAAGCACCATAGTTCCATTCCGTAATCCAGATAGGTCTTTTCGTGCTTTCATAAAGCCACTTCAGCGTGTTGTACCAAGCCTGGGCACCATTCGCCTCATTCTTGCCCCAATAGGCATGGAAAGCCACAAAGTCGCAGCGGTAGCCCTTCTTGTCAACCTCTTTGACAAAATCGATGAGATAAGTACCTCTTGTCGGTGCAGGCGAACCAATGCGGGCTCCTGTCTGCTGGAAGGAAGGGCACAAGTCTGCTGCCACCGTAGCCGCTACCGTGTCGCCGCAACTGCATCCCGAGTGCTGTTCCTTATGCTCAGGCTCGTTCAGGGAGAGAGTGGCTGTCGCCTTCTTCTTGCTCTTGATTTCATCCATCGATGGCCACCACAAATGCTGACGGATAGGAATGTACTCGTAATCGTTGGCTGAATTCTTGTCGGCACTCCACGAATAGAACCAAGTGCCACGAATCTTGTTCATCTGGGTGGAAAGCTCATCATTCGCAGCCGACGTACACCAACCTTTCTTCGACACGTATTGCCATTCCTTCACGAACACCGACGTCACTCGCTGGTCGAGCGGTGTAGGCAAATCCACTTTCAGGTCGGCATGGTCAGCCACATACACTCGGCTATAGCCACTGCCATTCGTGCCTGTTGCCACAGTCGCCATATAGCCACGTTTCAGTGTGAAACTGCGCATCACGTTGCTGTTGCTGCCCAAATCCGTGTGGGAATCCACATTCAGGACAAACGAACTCCCTGTCTGCCCCGTCGAGCTATAACCTGTGAAAGGAGCATCGGGCAGAGGAATCACCACGGCACCATTCAGATAAATCGCCACTCGGCAATTCACTCCGTTCTGTGCCGCTGCACCCTTTATCTTCACATATTTCAGAAAAGAGGAAATCACCTTGCTTGGCACCACATTATCCAGCACCAACCATGTATCCGCACTATTTAGATTGACCGTTCCTGACAGAATCGGTGCATCATAGTCAATGATGTGTATATCCGTAGCTGTGCTGAGCGTCACATTCTTGTTTTTCAACTGGATATAATCCACTTCCTTGACGCCCCATTCGTTGGTATAGACCGACGACACATAGTTCTGCTCCGCCGTCTCTATGTTGGTTGAAGTGGCAGGGATGATGCGGAAGGAGGCATGGGAACCCTTGTGCTTGTCGTAATACACACTCACGTAGTTACTATCCTTGGCTCCACCGTCAATTCCCAATCGTGCATTCGTATTACGCCTGTTCCTGATATATCCATACACGCCCACTTCCGCTGTCCATTTGAAAGCATCAGTGTTCGACTTCGATTGTTGCAGCAGCACACTATAGTTGTTCGACGTGGAAGCGGCAAGGTAGTAGCCCGTACCCTTGTGCTTCAAATACACATAGCCCGTCGTACCCGTAGCTTCAGCCACAAACGTATAGTTGCTGGCATCGCCCTTCGTGCCAAAAGCCGACAGCGCAGGACCATCGCCTGCCTCGTTCAGTCCCAGATACTTGTCATAGATATTGAGAGCGATGTAATATTCTGTTCCTGCCTGAAAACCATCAGCCCAAGCACCGACCGACGCCCAAAGGCACAAAACCAAAGCAAATAACCTTTTCATTCTTCATTCTTCTTTTATCCGTGAACTTCGGTTTAGCCGAAGCCCTTCTTTATTAATCAGTAAGCCTCGCTTGTGCCGAAGCCCTTCTTTATTTTGCCGAAGCCTCACTGGCTGCAAATTTAGCAAATATTTTCTGAAACTTCCTTACAGTGCTTCTTTTTTGTTGTAACTTCGCACCCTCTACCCTCTGAAAGAAATATTTTCAAAAAAACTCCTTCGCCGTAGAAACAAAAATAACGAAAGACGAAAAGAACCAAGACCCCACCGAGCAACCATAATCACTCATCAATACTCTCTTTCATCCCGACTCCTTCCCCATTTGAGTCGGGATTTTTAGTCTGTTATCACATCATCAATCATTATATCCAGCAAGAGCCATTCAGCCAAACAGACTACTCCGTTATTTCCTCATCCTTTATGCGCAACTCAAAGAGTTCGCTTAAATCGTATGTGCCGTTCTTATCCTGATACTTATCATAGCCAATCCACTTGAAAGTTTCAACATCTATCCCTCGGAGCATACATCCATTGAGGAACACATGGCGAGAGTCACGTATCCATTTTTCATCGTATTCACGCCAAGAGTTATTGTCACTCTGAATAAAGTATTCGGCTGTAGCAACATCAATGTAACGAGACACAGGAACATATCGGGAACCTCTTTCTCTTTCAAAATAACAACGCCAATATACATGCTCCTGATCCTTTGGGACACCAGTCTTTGACACCGTGAAAGTAGCAACATCCACATTCTTCACTAGGCGAAAATCATTCCAGACATGTTTGTTATCCTTTGCAAACTCTTTGCTGAGTACAACTATAGAGTCTGCATTCGCACCTTTAAGATAGTCAATATAGGACTCTTTCAACAGCTTTGTGTGGAAAGTATAGTACACACCTTTATTATTTATACGATATTCTTCAATATCAGGATTTATACTTTTACCGTACAAATCATGATAGTATTTCAGTTCAGAAGACAACAATCCCAAGATGCCAATACCAAATATAGTAAACAAAACATGAATAACTATTCTTCCCTTGGTAGGGTTCTCACCTTTCACCCATTCGAGTAACGAAGCCCAAAGAGCAACCATATAACTCAAAGACCAGAAATAACAAGCATAGTTGCGATAATCATGTTCCCAACTAAATCGATGGATGAAAATATAAATGATTGTCAAGATAAAAGAAATGAAAATAAGCACCAGTATTCGCCCTGAAATCTTTTTCCTGCACAATTGAAAAACCGTGTAAATGAAAATAAGATTTGATATCCATAGAACAAAATATGGCAGAACTATAAAGCTGATCCATCCCATCGTCAAGCACCACAATCCAGTCAAGTCTTCATGTCCAGTTTCCACCCCAATACCAGTATGCATTGGGAGTGATATAACATATAAGATGATACTCGCAAAGCACAGCAAACGAGCAAAATCCTTATTCACAATAGCCAACTTCACAAATCTGAGCAAACCTTTCATACTCTAAAACTTTGTGGCAAAAATACAAATATTATCTTTCGAGATGCTGTTGTTGATGTCAAACGGTTTCTGCATGTCTTCTTCTCATTCCACGTTCAAGCATTGCTTTACCAGCTTCATAATTTGCATTGATGCGTACCCGTTCTTCAGCTGATACACGGCGACGTTCCTGCATTCGAGCCTCGAAGCGTCGTGCATCTTCTCCAAACAAAATCGGAGTTTCTTTAATAGGTCGTGCCATATTTATCTGCTTTAATTCGTTATTTTCGGTTCAAATATACAACATTTTTAGCAATATCGGCTTAAATAAACGGTCAATAACATGTTATTAACCCTATTTTGTAGAGAAAAAGCAACAAAAGTCACATGAGTTGTCTTCGGGAAGAAATAAAATTAGTAGAAAATCACATTGGGAAACTACGACGAGAAAAGCTCCAAATGTATTGGCGTTCCCCTTTGATTGTACTGGTTTTATCCTTTGAACTTACAGACTTTCTCCTTTGAATCTACAGACTTTCTCCTTTGATTCAACTGAACTTTTCCTTTGCTTTTAGTGAAACGCCGAGCCCTCAACGAAATGATAGCGAGCGCTCGCCATCGCAACGCCGAGCGCTCGTTATCGCAACGCCGAGCGCTCGGCAACTAGTTGAATCCAAAGGAGCGGTTCAGTCAATCCACACAGTCCCCAGACAAAGCAAACGGTGCAGGCGGCTTCGAAATCACTTCGGATTACAAAAGGTGGTATCATGGTTTCAACCGCTACTACGGTCATAGTGTCCGCCCTATAGTCACCGAATAACGCATCCTTCCCAACTCGATTGACGCAATATAAAAACGCGTCATTTACGATTAAAAAAAGTTGGTAAAAAAACGAACCTTTTAGCTCGACGCTAGCCAATTTTTAAGGAAAGAAATTAGAATAATTAGAATAATTACTCCAAAAATTTGGTGTTGTTAAAAAACAAAAACACGTCTTTTCTGATAAAATTATTCTAATTATTTTAATTTCTTTCCTAAAATAATCGTACTATTTTTAAACGATGATTAAGCGTTTTATTTCACAATGAGTTTTTTGCCATTGATGATGTTGATGCCTTGCTGAGGGGCGGAGAGACGTTGACCTTGAAGGTTGTAGATAAGGGTGGAAGCTGGGGAGGATTCACCATGAATATCGGAAATGGCTGTGTCGTCATCATTGTTTCGCACAAGACGGATGTTGCCAACAAGGGCTTCGCTGAGACCTGAAGAAGCTTTTGCCACTGTCCACTTGAGCAAGTAGTTGGCTTGAGTGGTGATTTCGAAATCGAGCGCAAAGTCGGTTGTCGAAGTGATGCGCGAAGCAGAGCCATTGCTCGACACAGAAACCTTTGGTGTGGAAACAAGAGTCTTCACATTGGTGCCCGATGAAGTTTGAATGGCAGCTGTGACGGAAGGGTTTGCTTTCCAACCCACGGTAGAGTAATAAAGCGTGTATTTGCCAGGAGCGAGGGAAAGGCGATACTTGGAGTCCTCACCGTAGCTGACATATCCATTACTTGCTGTACCCGTGCGGAAATAGAACGCATACTGCATGGCACCTTCGGCAGAGAAACTCATGATTCGTGGACCCAGACTGTAATTACCTGCTGTGCGAGTGCCATCCTCGAACTTCGCACGCCATCCATCAGGAACGCAAGAAGCACCAAAAAGGTCGAATTCATCGGTAAAAATGGCATCTCCATCGTCTGTTTCATCTGGCAAATCCGTGCGGGCAGAACTCTTCGTATAGATATAAGTATTCACGCTATAAGGAGCTACCGTCACGAGCGGCTGATAGGTCTCTTCATCCAAAGCGAGGGACGTTTTCTGCACGTTCTGCGTTTCAGTCGTCACAATCTGCATTCCTCCCATCGTGTTGAAAGGAAGAGTCAGGGTTGTGCTATACGTGTTGGAAGAAGGATTGAGCACCATCACCACTACGCTATCGCCTGTGACGCTGAGATAGGCAGACGAGGTGAGTTTTCCCGTGGCATCGTCGAGCGAATGACGGATGCGTGTGGTACCCGAAACATACTTGGCATAGTGCGAAAGGATATAGCCTCGTTTCGTGATGCCATTGTTTGTCGTGCCATAAGTGCCATCACCCAAACAACCATAATAGCGTTTCAGCGAATAGTGAACCCACGCACTCATATTGGCGAGCATGGCATCGTTCACGCTACGGGCAAAGAGGAAACCGTCGTCCTTCCAGTTGATGTTCTGATTGTTGTTCTGCTGTCGCTCGTTGATAAGAAATTCCGTCATCCACACTTCCTTGCCCTTCTTGGCAGCCAGCGGATAGGAAGAGCCATCCCAACCATAGAAGTGACCGCCCATGATGTCGAGTTGTGCACAGGCTTCAGGGTCGTTCAGAATCGGTTCGTGCATGTTTTTCGAGAAATGAATCGCTTCGGGAGCAACAATTTTACATTCTATCAGCGAACCGTACTGACGCAGGAACTTTGCCATTTTCTCACCCGTCCAGATGCAACTCTGATAGCTTGCATTCCAATCGGGCTCGTTCTGGATGGACACAGCATCGATAGTGACACCCTGATTCTTCATATACTTGTAGTAGTCGTTGAGATAGTTTGCCCAGTCTGCATAGTGCGATTCGAGCAATTCACCACCATTGCTGTCGCTGTTGTTCGACTTCCAAGAAGCAGGAGGCGACCAAGGCGAAGCAAAGATGAAAGCACCATGACGCTTGGCAATCTTGGCATTGGCAACGCCTGCGGACCAACCATTTTTGCTGTTGGCAATGTAAAGGCGTAGGATGTTCAAACCCAACTGCGTATCTCCCTTTCCGAAGAGTTTGTTCATCTCAGCATCACCCAACCAATAGGACCACTGGGGACTTGGAGAGAAACCGCCAAATCCTGTGACGTGCTGGTACTTGATTCTACTATCAATGCTGATGCCAGCCTTTTTGGTGGAACTCTGACCGCTTGCCGTAGCCACAAAAAGAAGCATCAAGCTCATCGCCATAACTAATGTCTTTTTCATTCGTCTTTCGTGTTATAAGTTTGTTGCAAAGATACGGAAAAAGTGGCACTCATGCCTTTCATGAGTGTATCAGATACTTTTGCAAGAGTAACTAATGAATGGGGATGAATGGTCCTACAAGGCTATGCCGATATGCAAGCCGGGACTCGGACCGATATTTGGACCAAAGAAGATGTTTGACTTGCCCCATACACGAATCGACAAGCCGGGTTGCCAGCTCCATAGCCAACCCCAAGAGCCTTTTCTATCTACATCGGGGTGGTCACTGGTTGCCTTATAGACATATTTTCCTCCCATCAGAATGTCGCTATAGAGCGAGAAGCGATGGTTTCGATCGAGAGGTAGGTAGAAACGGTGATAAAGGAAGAAGCGATAGTGATAGTCATCGGCTGGTACGGCATCGTAGTAGCGGTTACCGAAACCGAAACCAGCACCTAAGACATGGCTGGGAGTGATGCGATAGCCAGCAGTGAAATCGGTAAACTTATAATACACCTGCACACCAGTTCGGACGCTGAACTCAGCCTTCCAATTGCTGGTGAATGAAGAATTTTTATGTGAGGGTACATCAAAGGAATCTGGAACGGACTCCTGAGCATGCAATGAGAGGCTCATCAAAAGGCAAACGACAAACGCGTGAATCTTTTTCATCATAAATGTGTTTCTTTGTTTAGGTGTTTCAGAAAAATCGTGCAAAGGTGCAAAAAATATACAAGCAAGCAAAGAAAAAAGAAAAATAATCATGTGGGCAAGTATAATTTGGCTTTGGCATTAGTTGCCATCCCGATGGCCTCCTTCCCCTTTGGGGGAGTTGGAGAGGTTGTCAGCACCCTTTTGTCACCTTATTAAATAAATATAAAAAACGGAGTTTGAATGGCTGCAAAAGCGTGCAATTGAGAAATAATGAGTATCTTTGCAGAAGTTTTTTAGCTTTCAACGATAAGACTTACATTTATGAAACGAATACTCTGCATATTGGTTGTTCTCGTTCTGAATTCTTCGCTTTTCATTCTCCATTCCCAAGCACAGAAGAAGCAAAAGAATGAGCACTCTTTCTCGGTGGCAAAGAACATGGATGTGTTCAATTCGCTGTATCGCGACTTGGACGTGATGTATGTGGATACGCTGGATGCGGATGAACTGGTGAAGATTGGCATCGATGCCATGCTGAGCAGCCTCGACCCTTACACGGAATACTTTCCCGAGGAAGACATGGGCGAACTGAAGATGATGACGACGGGAAAATATGGCGGTATGGGTTCGATTATCCGCATGAGAAAGGACTCCGTCGTGGTGATTGGTGAACCATACGCCAACATGCCTGCTGCCGAAGTGGGTCTGAAGGTGGGCGACGTGCTGAAGAAGATTGACGACACCGACCTGAAAGGCATGAAAGTGGATGAAGTGAGCAATATGTTGCGTGGTGAGCCAGGTACGACATTTGTACTCACCGTGCAGCGTCCTGGCGAGAAGAAAGAACGCAAGTTCAGCATCACACGCCGCAACATCAAATTGCCATCCATTCCGTGGTCAGGCATGGTGAGCGACAAAGTGGGTTATATCAACTTATCGCAGTTTACGGAGGATTGCAGTGTGGATTTGCGCAAGGCATTTATCAGTCTGAAAGACAAAGGGGCAGAGAGTTTCATCATCGACCTGCGAGGAAATGGCGGTGGATTGCTCAGCGAGGCAGTGAATATCGTGAACTTGTTCGTGCGAAAAGGTTTGACCATCGTGGAGACGAAAGGCAAAATCAAGGCTGCCAACACCACATATAAGACAAAATCCGAACCACTCGACACCTTGACACGCATTGCCGTGCTGGTGAATGGAACGACGGCTTCGGCTTCGGAAATCGTGAGCGGTTCGTTGCAGGATTTGGACCGTGCCGTGGTGATTGGTGCTCGTACCTATGGAAAGGGACTCGTGCAATCTTCGCGCGAGCTGCCTTACAACGGAAGTTTGAAACTCACCACCAGCAAATATTATATTCCAAGTGGACGCTGCATCCAAGCCATCGACTACAAGTTGAAGCGTGACGGCAAGACGAGCAAGGTGCCTGACAGCCTCACCAACGTGTTCCACACCATTGGTGGTCGCGAAGTGAGAGATGGTGGAGGCATCAAACCCGACATTGAAATCAAGCACGACACGATGGCAAACGTGGTGTTCTACTTGAGCAACGATGATGTGCTCCTCGACTGGGGAACCAAATACGCTCAGAAACATGCGGAAATTGCTCCTATCGAAGAATTTGAAATCACGGATGCCGACTTCGAAGAACTGAAGGAAATGGCAAGGGAGAGCGGTTTCAAGTACGATCGCCTGTCAGAGAATCGTCTGAAGGACTTACGTAAAGTGGCTGAATTTGAGGGCTATTACGAAGATGCGAAGGAGGAATTCGAGGCATTGGAGAAGAAACTTGAACACAACCTCGACCGCGAGTTCGAGCGATTTAAGAAGGACATCAAGGAACTGATGGCACAAGAAATCGTGAAACGATATTACTATCAGTCGGGAGCTCTGCAAGAAGCACTGAAAGCTGACGAGGACTTGGCAAAAGCCATCGAAGTGCTGGGCAGCGAGGAATATGACAAGATACTCAAAAAATGAAGAATGAAGAATGGCTTCGGCAAAACCGAAGCTTACAAAAAAATGTAGAATGAGCCGCGCAACTAAATTCAATCGAAATATGGGACTTGGCAT